>ERZ1023261.8-NODE-8-length-191974-cov-7.578541_pt1 | contig 191974 bp, 181 predicted proteins | sample MGYA00521234_ERZ1023261 | MGnify/ENA primary metagenome ERZ1023261 (study PRJEB32759, sample SAMN07749871) | skin metagenome | biome: transportation; feature: city; material: polyester macromolecule | host: Homo sapiens | place: Hong Kong:TC line | collected...
GCCTGCGATTTACCAGCCTCGAGGAGCTGAACGGTTGGCTGGAGGCCGAGTGTCGGCGCTGGGCAGAGTTGCACCAGCATAGCCCGTCCGGATAGGGCGACGATCCGGACGGCAGGTAAGTCACAGAACGGATTGAGAAATATCGCGCGGCGGAGCGATCACGTCCGGATACGACCGGGTAAATCCCCATTACCGTTATCGCGCGCGCCCCCGCGCCCGCGTAAGAGCGTAACGGGAAAACCGTGGCGTAAGCGGACGTATCCGGACGGCGAGCCCCCGAAACGGGCAAAATCCTCCGCCGCGCCATGAGCTTAGCCGCCGTCCGGATCGCGGTCGAAGAGGAGGCGCAAACGGGCATTACAGCGCCTCCTGCGACACGTGACGAGGTGTTTTCGCCACCTGTGCCCCGGTGCGCGGGTCGGCGACCGTTTGCAGCTTCAAGCCCTTCCAGAACCGCGAGCGGTTGCCCGAGGTCGCGCGCGCACTGACGAAGCCGCGCTTCGACATGAGGCCGCCAAAGCCCTTCATGGTGCCCGGCTCTTCGCCCATGTCTTCCGCGAACAGCGTCCAATTGTGAAAAAGCTCCTGCGAAGTGGCCGCGCACCCTGGTCCAGTCTCGCAAAACTCTTCGAGCCATTGCCCGAACACGTCCTGATCTTGGAAGTAATCGGCGGTCGCGCCGATCACCGCTTCCGGTCGCCGCAGCCCGTCCTGCTGCCACTTGAGGCATCCCTCAATCATCCAGCTAAGGATTTGAGGAAACTCCTCCTCAAGCTCTTGTTCGAGATGCGGGTTAGGAACGTCCGGCTTGCGCGTGAAAGGGATGATGTTGAACCGGCGCTTCATCGCGTCGTCCACCGTGTGCAAGACCGGGTGGAAGTTGCCGATGATGAGCAGCTTGAACTCTGGAACGTAGCTGAAGAAGTCTTGCCGCATGAACCGGGCGCTTATGACATCGCCGCCTGTCGCCTGCTTGATGCGGCTTTCCGCCCAAGGCCTGCCCTGCTCGGTTTCGCTCGCGGTCGCCATGCGCGCGCCCCGCAGCATCGCCAATCCGGTCGGGTGCTGCTCGTTGCGGGACGCGGTGAACGTCTCCATCGCCGTGGTGACGGCATAGTCGCCCATGATCCGGCTGCTTACGTTGATGAACACGCCTTTGCCGTTGCCGCCGTCGCCGTAGATGAAGAACAGCGCCTGTTCGATGGTCAGCCCGGTCAGCATATAGCCGAGCACCCGTTGCAGGAACTCGACCATAAGCGCGTCCTGCCCGGTCGATTGCATCAGGAAGTCGAGCCATCTCGTCGGTTGCCCCGGCGCGGGCGCTACCGTCGTCGCCTTCGAAATGAGCAGCGCCGGGTTGGGCGGCAGCAGCTTACCCGTTCTGAGATCGACGGGGCCGGCGGGCGTACCCAGCAACATCTTGTCGCTGTCGAAATGCTGTTGCGTAACGGCGACGGCGGGCAGACTGCGCGCTAACGTCTCAGCGCCGCCGATGAAGCCCGCGTTCGAATACCGCGACACGCCGCCGCCAATCTCGTGAACAACCGTCCCGATCTCATGAAACGTCGCGCGGCACTCGTCAGCAAGCCAGATGCCGCTGCTACGATCTACGCGCATCCACCTGCCGCTGTCGTGATCGTACCGCCGATCACGTCCGTGCCGCTCAACCCAGATGTTGGCCATCGTGACTTGGCTGATCGGTTCTCCGTCGCTGTTGCGCGGCTGATCCTGCCCCTCCTCAATCACGCGCGGGAGGATGTGGTCAATCTCGCGCTCGCTCAGGCCCGCATCCTGCGCGGCCTCCGCCAGCCGCTCCTCCGCTTCGGCGGCGTCGATTAGGCCAGCCGCCGCCATCTGCCCCGCGCGGAATGCCGCCCGGTTGAACGTGTCGTTGCGGGTGCCGTTGGCGGCGTGACGCAGGCCATCGACTAGCTGCTCGAACTCACCGTTGCTGCGGCTGGCGCGGCGGGTGGTAGATCGCGAGCGCGGCTGCGGGCGCAAGGCGTCGAGCAACGCGACGGGCGCGTCAGGCAGGCTCAACATCACCGATCACCTCATAAAGATGGCCATCGGGATGGACGCTGCCCGCGCCCACAACGTACCCGCCTTCGCCGCGAATATCGACGTGCTCAGCTATCCCCGCCTTGTTGCCAATCTTGAAGCCGGGCAGCTTGAAGTAGAGATGCTTGCCGCGCCCGGTCTGGACCGTGAGCGTCGGAATCAGCCATCCCTTGTCGCGCGCGATCTGCTCCGCGTCTCGTCCGTCCAGGTCGAGGACAAAGATGCCCGAGGGCGTGCCCGTGATTACGGCGACGTTCTTGTCAGTCTTGTCCAGCTCAGCCGCTTGTTCGAGCGTCACCGGGTTGTCGCGGTAATGCTCCCACGCCGCGTCGGGCTTCTTGCTGCGCGGCGGCAGCGGGAACACCGCGAACCCACGGCGGATCGCGTCCGTAAAGCGCCCCGGCGACGGTTTGTTTTGGATCGAAGCGCGCGCAGAACTGCCCTGCGGACTCCCTTCCGCGCAACGGGTGCCCGCCGATGGCTTCATGTCGGCGGGCACTTCGTTTTCGGGATCAGGCCTCATCGCCGCCGCCCCGAGCTTGCCCGTAGGTCGCGAAAGCGGTGTTCACCGCGTCCCAATAAACCGCGAGGTCGAAGGTCACGCGGAAGCGCGCAGGCCCTGCGACGTGCGCCGCGTCGCCGCGATCAAAGGCCAGGTCGCCGCGCTCCACCCCGTAGAAGAAGCTCGCCCCGTTGACCCTGAACTCGATTACGAGTTCCCCGGCGTCGGGGCTGAACAACATGGTCTCCGCAATCCGCGTGACCAATCGACCGGCGAACGGGAGCGACAACCCCCAGCGCATCAAGTCGCTGTGGATCAGGAGCAGAAGGAACTGGCGCGGCGTGTACCGGCGAGCCTTGCCTTGGCCCTCCATCGGCGGCACCCATGAGGCGCACGCGATGTTGTGATGAACGTGTGTGATGTTATCGCCGTGCCCGCTCTCAGTACCGGCGATGTTTCCCGGCAGGTAAGGTGCTGTCATCGGAAATACTCCTTTCCGATTTGTTAGACTCGGCGGATACTTCAAAGCCGACAACTATTCTTCGGACGGCTTCCGCGTTGACCAAGTCTGGCCCGACCGAAAGGTTGTCGTGTCCAAGAAGCCTAGGCGGAACTCGCACCATAGTTCGCGAGCGTAGGACCACGCGCAGTCTTTGAAGGAGAAGTCGCGCCGGTGATCGCCGCTTGGCAAAGGCGGGTCGATCTTGACCGCTACGATGCCGCCTTCGGCGCTCATCACGACGCGCGGGCCGGACGGCTCTTCGCCGTACTCGTCATCCCGCTCCACGGTTCAAGCCGCGTCGCGAGCGGCCTTCCGCTCCTCGATCCACTGCTCAATCTCGCTGACGAGCCAGCCGCGCGCCTTGGTCGAGAGGGGGACGGGCTTGGGAAAGGTGCCCGCGCGCATCGCGTCCTCGCGAGCTTTCCGCGAGAGGCTGGTCACGGCTTGAAGCTCGCGCTCCCGGTAGATGAGCGGTTTGGGAAGCGGCTTGCGCTTCTTGCCTTTGTCCGGCGCTGTCACGGTGATCTCCTGATTGCTCTTCGACAGGCCCAGGAATCACGAGAAAAGCGGATAAGATCGCCGCCGGTATATCGGCTATTTTTGGGCGGTGATCCGGTCCATGCGCCGCGCCGTTGGACGCCTCATCTGGTCGTCAAGCGCCTGCCGGTTCACGCCGTGCCGAGCGGCGGCGATTTGATGGGGATGCAACGGCGGGCGGGGGCGCGGGGTCGCCGGGTTCAGCGAACGCCATAGGCTCTTGAGCCGATCAGCATCGCGCGCGGCACGCCACAGCGGTTCATCGGCGCGCTCTTCCGATGCGCGGTTCGGCCTGCCGCGCCGCCCCCTACGCTCACGCGCCGCGTCGATCTGACTGAACTCCTCCCACGTCATGCCGGGGAAAGCCTGCCGCGCGTGCTGGTATCGTGAGAAAAGGTCGATGAAGAGGTCAGCGTTCGGCTGTTCGGAAGCCAGCGCCTCCATGTCAGCCTCGTCGCACCGATCTAGGTGCTGGATAGCGAGCGCGCGGAACTCGTCGGCGGTCACTGCTCCGCGCTCCGGCAATAGGCCGCCCAACGCTCCATCAGCGCGCGGCGCGTATTGAAATAATCGCCGCGCTGGTATGCGCCTTCCACGCCGCCCACGGTATGCGCCAGCGCCGCTTCCGCAATCTCACGCGGCACGTCCAAGCATTCCTCCGCCACCCAGGTGCGGAACGTGGATCGGAAACCGTGGATCGTCACCCCGTCCTTGCGGTCCATTCGCTTCAACACGGCGGTCATCGCCATGTCGGACAGCGGCTCACCCGGCTTACTGGCGCTGATGAAGATGTAATCGCCGTCACGGTCGCGGGGCATGGCCTTCAACACGGCGATAGCGTCCGGGGATAGGGGGACGCGGTGAGCGCGACCGGCTTTCATGTTTTCCTCGGGCGCGTTCCAGACGGCTTCCTTGAAGTCGATCTGATCCCACGTCGCCAACCGCACTTCCTTCGCTCGCGCGGCGGTCAGGATGAGGAAGTCCAGCGCGGCGGCGGCGACACCGACCCGCCCGCGAAGCTCGGGCACGAACTCCGGCATCTGTTGATAGGGCATCGAATCATGGCCCTTCACGATGTGGACGCGCTTCGCCTTCGGTAGCAGCTTATCCAGCTTGCCGCCGGTTCGCGTGAGGTCCACGTCAGGGCGGAGGTCGAGGGCGGCGGCGTAGGCGAGGACGGCTCCGATCCGCCACCTGATCTTCTTCGCGGTCGGATGCTTGGTCAGCCAGATCGGACTAAGGACGGCGTGAACGTCCTTCACGTCGATGTCCTTCACGTCCTTCTCGCCAAGGATCGCGTAAGCGTGGTCGCGGAGGCTGTTGCGCCACAGGCTTTCCGCCTTGTCGGGATCGCGCCAGCTATCTTTGTGCTCGGACAGATAGCGTTCGTTCAACTGCGCGAAGGTGCGGCCCTCTTCCTTCTTCTTCACCGCGCCGCGAGCGACCGGCGGCTCGATGCCCTGCCGGAGCAGCGCCCGGTACTCCGCCGCCTTCTCGCGGGCTTCGTCCAAGCTGACATGGCGGTAGGAGCCCAGCCCGCGCATCCGGTCGCTACCCATACGGCGATAGATGAAAAGCCAGCTTTTGGAGCCATTCGGCCCAACCTGAAGGTAGAGGTTGCGCCCGTCGCTATATTTCCCCGGCTCCTTGAGCCGGTCGATCATCTTCACGTTGAGCTGGGTGGACTTCACCGCCGCCTCCGGGTGCTGTTTTCTTCACCCGACTATTCCCTGAGTTGGTCAAAAAGGGAACAGAAAACGCAAGGGAGCGGATAAGCCCCACCGGATCACACGAAAATGGCTGATTTCTGCGATTCTGACGCAGACGAAAGAGCGCGTAAAGACGCGCTAAATCGGTGTAGAAAATGGTAAGTGGCGGAGCGGGAGGGATTCGAACCCTCGATACGGTTTTGCCGTATACTCACTTTCCAGGCGAGCGCCTTCGACCACTCGGCCACCGCTCCGCATATCGCTGGGTGGTGTCGCCTACCGGGCGATGCGCGCTTGTGCAAGCCGTTGCTTGATGCGGCCCGGCGATGCAGGATCGGGGCATGGTGCCCGTCTCGCTCATCGCCCTGCTTGCCGCCGCCCAGGCGCCTGCGCCGCCCAGTCCCGGTCAGATCGCGCAGGCCGCGCCTGCCGGCGAGTGGATCAGGATCGCGGACGACGATCTGCTGGTGATGACGCTCGCTACTCCGTCCGGTCCGGAGCGGCGGATCGTGATCCAGTTGATGCCGGCGCCGATCGCTAGCGCGTGGGTGACGAACATCCGCCGGCTCGCCGCGGCGCATTGGTGGGACGCGACGAGCATCAACCGCGTGCAGGACAATTATGTCGCGCAATGGGGCGACGCGAGCGAGAAGGAGCCGTTGCCGGTCGGGCTTGAGGCGACCTCGGCGCGGGATTACACGCTGGACTGGCGCGCGCTGCCCACGTCAGCAGCCGCGCTCGACCTGGTGACCAAGTGGGGCAAGGACGGCCGCGCCGCCGACGTCTACGCCAGGGGTATTTCATGGTACCGCGGCTTCCCGCTGGCAACCGATGCGAGGCCCGTTGCCGAGGGTCGACGCGTGTGGCCGATCCACTGCTACGGCAGTGTCGGCGTCGGGCGCAACCTGGCACCCGATGCGGGAACGGGCGCCGAGCTCTACGCCGTCATCGGGCACGCACCGCGCCACCTCGACCGCAACATCGCGGTGGTCGGGCGCGTGATCGCGGGCATGGAATATCTGTCCAGCCTGCCGCGCGGCACGGCTGACCTAGGATTCTACGAGCAACCCGGCGAGCGCACCGCGATCACCAGCGTCCGGTTGGCAAGCGACCTGCCCGCAGTCGAACGCCCGCGATACAGCTATCTGTCGACCGGCGGCACGACCTGGCCGCGCTACGTCGCGGCGCGACGCAATCGCGAGCCGCCGTTCTTCGAGCAGCCCGCCGATGCGGCCGACGTGTGCAACATCCCCGTGCCGATCAGGGCCGAGCCCGCGGGCAAGTGAGAGGCACGACCGCTAAGTCGCGATACCCGGCGCGGGTTACCGATGAGCCAGCTGGTGTGATCGGCACGTCGCTAGACAGGAAGCTGCACTGATACGCGTGAGCGATCCCGGTCCGAGCGTGGAGCGACACGCGCAGGCTTATCGAGCTTCTCGACGCCCCAAGTCTCTACAGGTGCCCGTGCGCCACCCGTGCGCTGGTCAGCGCCCGCCGACCCAGGTGGCGACCTCGCCCGCGACCTGGTTCGCCGCCTGGTTGAGCGCGGCCGCGGCGGACGGTGCATCGATCGCGGATACCGGCACGCGCGCCTCGAAACGGCGCTTCTCGACCGCGGTGGCGTTCGCGCGGGTCAGCGCAGCGTCATAGACGACCATCGCCTGCTGCGTCGTCGCATCGAGCCCGAACTGGCGCAGCTCGCCGGCCAGATTGCCGCTCGGATCGCTGACCGACTGCGCCGGTGAGAGCACGACGATATGGGCCTGCGCAGTCAGCGTGTCGGACAACAGCCGCGCGAACAGCCGCGCGGGCGGTTCGGTCCATTGCGCGTCCTTGACATAGGCGATCGTGTCGACGCTCGCCTGCACCGGCACGCGCGCGGTGGCGAGCGCGGTCGGCACCGACGGGGTCTGCACCACGATCGAGCGCGCATCGGCGGAGGATTGCGTGCGCCCCGGCTGCGGCTGCGCGGTCGCGTTCAGCGTCAGCAGCGACGGCGGCGGCTTCGCACCGAAGCTGATGCAGCCCGACAGGGCAAGCGTGGCCGCGACAACGGAGAGAGGGAGGAGAGAGTGCCGCACGCTTATTTCCCCTTGTAATCCGGCAGCTTCTGCTGACCGATCAGCGAACTCGCCCCGCCCTGTTCGACGCGCTCGGAGATTGCCGACAGCGATGCCGAGGTGACGCGCAAGTCGCGCACCAGCTGGTTGATCTGCGGGATCGTCTGCTTCGAGAAGGTAGTCAGCCCCGGACGCGCGTCGCCGATCGCGCTGTTGAGCGTGTCCGCGCTCGCCTGCGCCGACTTGATCGCGCCGTTCAAATTCTGGATCGTCGGCTGGATGTCGTTGGCGAGCACGCCGTTGGTGGTCTGCGCGAGGTTGCCGATCTGCTCGGCCGCGACGCCCGCCTGCGCGATCGCGACGCGGGTCTGCGCCAGCGTCGCGGCGATCTCCGGCCCGCGATCGGCGAGTGCGGCGGACAGGCGGTTGGTGTTGTCGAGAATGCCCGCGATCGACGCCTGGTTGCGGTCGGAGAGCATGCCGGTCAACCGCTCGGTCAGCGTCGACAGCCGCTCGAGCAACTGCGGCGCGGAGTTGAGGATCGCGCCAAGGCCGCCGGTCTTGGTCGGGATCACCGGCTTACCGAGCGGGCAGACCTTGTTGGGATCGGGTTCGGGGCAGGTGATCGGCGGCTGGCCCTTCACCGCGCCGTCGAGGCTGACGGTGCTGGTGCCGGTGAAGCTGCCCTGGATCGTCGCGGTGGTGCCGCGCAGCACCGGCGTGTCCTGGTTCAGGCTGACGCGCACGCGCACATATTGCGGATCGGGCTGCCATAGCGAGATCGACTTCACCTGCCCCGAGGGGACGCCCGAGAAGGTCACCGACGATCCCTTGGCAAGCCCATCGACCGCCTGGCGAAAGAAGATGTCGTACTCGCGCTCCTCCGTGCCGCCGAAGCGCGCCATCCAGACGGTGAAGATCGCCAGCATCGCCAGCAGGATCAGCACGACGGCACCGACGAGGACGTGGTTCGATCGCGTTTCCATCACTTGGTCCCTGTTGTGCGCGCGGCATCGGTGCGCCCGAGCGTGCGCGTGGCATCACCCGCGGGTGCGCCGCGCGCGGCATTGTCGGCGAGCGAGCCTTGCGGGCGCTGTCCATCGACCAGCCGCGCGACCTCGGTCGGATGCGCCGCGGCATCGCGATCGGCCGATCGCGCCTGCCCCGCCCCCGCCTCCTGCGCCGCCACCGCGTTGCGACCGCGCGGGCCGTTGAAATATTCCTGTATCCACGGATGATCGGTTGCGAGCAGTTCGGGGATCGTGCCGACCGCGATCACCTTTTTGTCGGCGAGCACCGCGACCCGGTCGCAGATGGCGTAGAGCGTGTCGAGATCGTGCGTGATCAGGAAGACGGTGAGGCCGAGTGTACGCTGCAGACCTTGTGTCAACTGGTCGAACGCCGCCGCGCCGATCGGGTCGAGCCCGGCGGTCGGCTCGTCCAAGAACAGCAGTTCGGGATCGAGCGCGAGCGCGCGGGCGAGGCCGGCACGCTTTCGCATCCCGCCCGACAGTTCGGCCGGGTATTTCGGCCCGGCATCCGCGGGCAGGCCGGTCATCACCACCTTGTACGACGCGATCTCGTCGAGCAGCGCGAGATCGAGGTCGGGGTAGAATTCGCGTAAAGGTACCTGCACGTTCTCCGCGACGGTCAGCGTCGAGAACAGCGCTCCCCCCTGGAACAGCACGCCCCAGCGCTTGCGGATGTCGAGCGTCTCGGTTTCGTCGCGGCCGAGCGTCGGCTCGCCGAACACCTCGACCTCGCCTGCCTCCGGCGTCTGCAACCCGATGATCGAGCGCATCAGCACCGACTTGCCGGTGCCCGACCCACCGACGACGCCGAGGATTTCGCCGCGCCGTACCTCGAGGTCGAGGCCGTCGTGGACCGTCTGCTCGCCGAAGCGGTTGCGCAGGCCCTTGATGCGAATGATGTGATCGTCGGCGTCCGCCATCACAGCCACCCGATCTGCTCGAAGAACACCGCGAAGAACGCGTCGAGCACGATCACCATGAAGATCGCCTGCACCACCGCCGAGGTGGTGCGCAGCCCGACCTGCTCGGCATCGCCCTTGACCTGCATGCCCTGATAGCAGCCCGCAACCGCGATGATCGCGCCGAACACGGGCGCCTTGATCAACCCGACGAACAGGTCGGTAATCGGTACCACTTCGCGGATGCGCGACACGTAAGCGGCGGGCGGGATGTCGAGCGACAGCCAGCACAACACGCCGCCGCCGATGATCGAGATCACGGAGGAATAGAAGCCGAGCAGCGGCATCAACACGATCGACGCGATCGTGCGCGGCAGCACCAGCGCCTCCATCGGCGACACGCCGATCACGCGCAACGCGTCGACCTCCTCGGTCAATTTCATCGTGCCGAGCTGCGCGGCGAAGGCGGAGCCCGATCGCCCTGCGACCATGATCGCGGTCATCAGCACGCCCAGTTCGCGAAGCGTGATGCGCCCGACGAGATTGATCGTGAACGCCTCGGCACCGAACTGACGAAGCTGCACCGCGCCCTGCTGCGCGATGACGATGCCGATCAGAAAGCTCATCAGCCCAATGATGCCGAGCGCGGAGACGCCGACGACTTCGAAGCGCTGCACCACCGCGTTGAAGCGGAAGCGGCTGGGATGGCGGATCACCGTGCCGAGCGATATCACCGTCGCACCCATGAAGCCGAGCAGCCCGATCGCGGTCTGCCCCGCGAGCACCACGGCATCGCCGATCTCGCCCATCACGCGGCGGAACGGGGTGACGCGCGTCGGACGCATCTGCACCGGCTGGTCGGCCGCCTCGACATGTTCGAACAAGGTGCGACTGTCGCCGGTCAGCCCTTCGACCTGCGTATCCTTTTCGCGCGCGAAACGGTGGATCACCCACGCGCCGATCGTGTCCATGCGGTCGACCTGCGACAGGTCAATCGCGCGCACCGCACCGTCGTGCTGCGACAGGCGATCGGGCAGGGTGCCCAGTTGTGCCAAAGACAGGTCGCCGGAAAAGCGCAGCACGCCCGCATCGTCGGTGAAATCGGCAGCCGCGCTCATGCGTCGATCCATGCGGCAAAGCTCATCGTGTCACAAGCGATTCAAGTGAACGATCGTTCCGCAACTGGAATCATCATGGCTTACAGCAGCACGTCAACCGCGTGGATCAGCACGCCGACCATTCCGCCCACCAGCGTGCCGTTGACGCGGATGAATTGCAGATCCTTGCCGACCGCATTCTCCAGCCGCTCGGTGATCGTGCGCGTGTCCCAGCCCCGCACCGTTTCCGACACCAGCCGGACGATCGTGTCGCCGTAATCGGCCGCCGCGCCGACGACGGCGCGGCGCACGAAGCGGTTGATCGTGCGCCCGAGCCTGGGATCGCGCTCCAGCGTGTAACCGAGCTGCCGCAGCGCTTCGCCGAACTTGCCCGACAGCAGCGCCTGCGGATCGCGCGCCATCCGCAGCATCGCGGCGCGCGCCTGTTCCCACAATCCGTTGATCCAATCCTGCATCGCCGGATTCTCGAGCAGCTCGATCTTCAGTCGCTCGACCTTGTCGCGCATCTCGGGCGCGTGCTGCAGATCGTGTGCCAGGCGGGCGAGCCCCTCCTCGGCGCGCACGCGCAAGGGATGGTCGCGGTTCTCGGCGACATCGCCGATCAGCTTGTCGAGCCCGTCGATGATCTTGTTGGCGAGCGTCTCGTCCAACCCGGTCCAGCGCAGGATCGAGCCCGCGCGGTCATGCACCATCGCGCGGATCAACTCCTCGTTGCTGCGCAGCGCATCGCGACCCCAGACGATCAGGCTGTCGAGTACGGGCAGATGACGATCCTCGGCGACCGCGGCGGAGAGCGCGCGGCCGAGCATCGGCGACACCTCCGTCTCGCGCACGCGCGCCACCATCATCGCGCGGGCCATGCCGCCCAGCCGCTCCTGGTCGAGTTCCTGGAGGATCTCGACCGCCAGGCGCGAGGTGCCGCGCGCGAGGCGTCCGCCCGACCCCTGCGGATTGGTGAGCCACCGCCCCGCGGCCGACGCGACATCCATCCGCGCCATCCGCCGCGCGACGACGGAGGGGATGAGGAAGTAATCACGCAGAAAGGTCGCGAGCTGGTCGCCGATCCGATCCTTGTTGCGCGGGATGATCGCGGTGTGCGGGATCGGCGCGCCTAGCGGGTGGCGGAACAATGCGGTGACCGCGAACCAGTCCGCCAGGCCACCGACCATCGCCGCCTCGCTGAACGCGCGCACGAACCCCCAGGCGGGGTGAAGCGACTGGAGCGAGCGCGTGACGACAAAAGTCAGCGCCATCGCGACAAGGAGCCCGGTCGCGATCAACCGCATCCGCCTCAAGCCTGGCGGAACGGGCTGGCGCTGCAGGGGGCGGCGGACGGAGACGGTCATCCCGAGGGGAAAGCGCGAGCGGAACGAAGGTTCATGCCCGCGCCGCTGCGCGCATCAGCAGCGCGGCTCATTCCGCCGGATGCGTGCCCTCGCCACCATAGCCGATCCGCCCCGCGGTGCCCGGCAGCGCACCCGCGGGCGCGTCATGCTCGATCACCGGCCGCCCGTCGTCGCCGGGGCGATAGGTGAGCAGACGACGCCCGATCCATGGACCGATCCGCCGCTCCGCACCAATCGCTAAGCTGAACGCCGCCGGGACGATCAACAGCGTCAGCAGCGTCGACAGCGACAGCCCGCCGATCACGACGATGCCCATCGGCGCGCGAAACGAATTGTCGCCCGACAGCGACAGGGCGGTTGGCACCATTCCTGCGACCATCGCGATCGTTGTCATCAGGATCGGCTGCGCGCGCTTGTGCCCGGCGTCGATGATCGCGGCGCGCAACGGCACGCCCGCCTGCATCTCCTCCAGCGCGAAGTCGATCAGCAGAATCGAGTTCTTGGCAACGATGCCGAGCAGCATCAGCAACCCGATGAACACCGGCAGTGACAGCGGCTGGCCCGCGATCATCAGCGCGATGAGGCCACCCAGCGGCGCCAGCAGCAGCGACCCCATGTTGACGACCGGCGGCAGCAAGCGGCGGTAGAGCAGGATCAGCACCGCGAAGACGAGGAACACGCCCGCCAGCACCGCGAAGACGAAGTTGACCAGCATCTCCATCTGCCACTTCGCCTGTCCGACCTGCAGTTCCTGCACGCCGATCGGCAGGTTCTTCATGACGGGAAGCGCCTTGATCTTGGCCATGACCTCGCTCGCGACCAGGCCAGGTGCCAGGTCGGCGCCGACCGTCAGCTGCCGCTGCTGATTGAGGCGCGTGATCCGCGTCGGGCCGGAGCCGAAGCCGATCTCCGCGACGAGGCCGAGCGGCACCGAGCCGCCGCTCGCGGTCGGTACCGGCAGATTCTGGATCGTGTCGAGCCGCGAGCGCGACGATTGCGCCAACGCGACGCGGATCGGGATCTGGCGGTCGGACAGCGAGAAGCGCGCGCTGTTCTGGTCGAGGTCGCCGAGCGTCGCGATGCGGATCGCGTTGGACAGCGCGGCCGTCGTCACCCCCAGGTTGGCGGCAAGGTCGAGCCGCGGCCTGATCTGGATTTCCGGCCGCTTCAGGTCGCCCGCGATCCGTGGTGCGACAACGCCGCGCACGCCCGCCATCTGCCGGACCAACGTGTCCGCGGTCTGGCGCAATTGCTCGGGATCGTCGCCCGCCAGCGTCACCGACAGGTCGCGGTTGTTGTCGCCCCAGCCGAATTGCGATTCGAAATTGACGCGCGCGTCCGCGACCTTGGCGAGTTCAGGCGTCAGATTGCGTTCGAACTCGGTCGAGGTGACGGGGCGCGGCTTCTTCAATTGAAGCACCAGTCGGCCCGACCCGACGCTGGTGGTTGCGTAAACGCTTTCCACCAGCGGCTGACGGTGAAGCAGCATGTCGACCTGCTCGACCACCGCCTGCGTGCTCTCCAGCGTAGCGCCCGGCGGCATGGTGACGGTGACGACGCTGCGGTCGCGGTCCTGCGCCGGCTGGAACGTCATCGGGATTTGCGTGAACAGGAACAAGGTCAAGGCGAACGCGAGCGCACCGATCCCGACCGTCCACACGCGGTGGTCACGCAGATAGCCGGTCGCGCGACGGATGCGGCCGCGCGCGCGCGTGGCGGGCGCCTTGCCCTCGCTCAGCGTCCAGACCAGCACGCGCTGATAGATGTCGAGCCAACGCCCGCCGCCGTGCTCCGCATGGCCCGATGATTTGAGGAAATAGGCCGCGATCATCGGTGTGATCAGGCGCGCGACCGCGAGGCTCATCAACACCGCGACGACAACGGTCAGACCGAAATTCTTGAAGAACTGACCCGAGATGCCGGGCATCAGGCCGACGGGGAAGAACACCGCGACGATCGCCATCGTGGTCGCGAGCACGGCCAAGCCGATCTCGTCCGCGGCGTCGATCGACGCCTGGAAGGCCGATTTGCCCATCCGCATGTGTCGCACGATGTTCTCGATCTCGACGATCGCGTCGTCGACCAGCACGCCCGCGACCAGGCTGAGCGCCAGCATGGTCATGTTGTTGAGCGTGAAACCCAGCATGTCCATGAACCAGAAGGCGGGGATCGCGGACAAAGGGATCGCCAGCGCGGCAATAAAGGTCGCACGCCAGTCGCGCAGGAACAGGAACACGACCAGGACCGCGAGCAGCGCGCCCTCGATCATCGAGTGGATCGCGGCCTTGTACTGGACCAGCGCATATTCTGAGCCGTCGACGCGCAGGCGGAACTGCACCTTCGGGTTGCGCTTCTCGAGTGCCTCGAGCTTCGCCTTCGCCTCGCGGAAGACGGTCACGTCGGAGGCGCCCTTTGCGCGCTTGAAATCGAACGAGATGACCGAGCGCCCGTCGACCGCGGCGGCGCTGCGCCGCTCGCCGTACAGGTCACGCACCGTTGCGATATCCGCCAGGCGGATGGTGCGTCCGCCACCGACGTTGATCTGCGTCTGGCTGAGTTGATAGGCGGTGTCGGCGTTGCCGATCACGCGTACCGATTGTTCGGCGCCCGCGATCTCCGCGCGGCCACCGGGCGCGTTCAGGTTCACCTGGCGGAGTTGCTGGTTGATCTGGCTGGCGGTCAGCCCCTGCGCGGCGAGCTTGGCGGGATCAAGGATGACGCGGATCTCGCGATCGACACCACCGTTGCGCGTCACGCTGCCCATGCCGGATACCGACAACAGCTCTTTCGCGACCGTGTTGTCGATGTACCAGCTCAGATCCTCGATCGACATGTCGGTGCCGACGGCGGTGTAGCTGCCGAGATTGAAGTCGTTCGCCTTGATCCGGCTGACCTGCGGCTCGGTGATGCCGTCGGGCAGGTCGGCGCGGATCTGCGTGAGCGCGTCGCGCGCTTCGTTCACCGCCCGGTCGATCGGGGTACCGATCGCGAGCTGGACGACCGTGGTCGAGTCGCCCTCGCTGACGTAGGAGTTGATCTCGTCGATCCCCTCCAGGCTGCGCACCGCCGCCTCGACGCGCTGCGTCACCTGGGTTTCGAGCTCGCTCGGCGCCGCGCCCGGCTGGTTGATCGAGATGATCACGCCGGGAAAGTCGATGTCCGGTTGCTGGTTGATGTCCATGCGGATGAAGCTGACCACGCCCATCACGGTCAGGATCAGGAACAGGACGATCGACGGCACCGGGTTGCGAATCGACCAGGCCGAGATGTTGCGGAAACCCATGAGTCGTCAGCTCCCCTGGCGGCGCAGGATCGGCGTCACCTTTTGCCCGGGATTGAGGAACGCACCTGCCGACAGCACCACGCGCTCGTTGCCGGCGAGCCCGCTCGCGATCGCGACACGGTTGTTGTCGACCGGGCCCAGCGTCACGTTGCGGCGCTGCGCCTTATTCTGTCTGTCGATCACAAAGACGTAATTGCCCTGCTCGTCGCTTTGCAGCGCGGATTGCGGCAGTTCGGGTGCGTTGCCGGCGTTGGCGACGATCGCGGCGGACGCGAAGCCGCCGGGGCGCAGCGCGGGATTGTACGACAGCGCGATGCGCGCGATCCCCTGCCGCGTTTGCGGGTCAATGACAGGGGCTACCTGCCACACCTGCCCGCTGAACTGGCGCGTGTCGCCGACCGGGGTGACGGTTGCCGGCGAGCCGACGCGGATCGCCTGCAGGTCACCTTCCGACAATTGCGCGCGCATCTCCATCTCGCCACCCTTCGCCATGCGGAACAGCACGCCCGAGCCTGAACTGACGATCTGGCCCGGCTCGACGCCGCGGGTCAGCACCAAGCCTTCGGCCGGTGCGCGGATGTCGAGCCGCGCATTGCGCGCGCGCTGCTCGGACAAGGCCGCACGCGACACCTTCAGCCGCGCCGCGGCGGCATCGCGCGTCGCGATGCGGCGCTGGACGTCTGCCTTGGAGATGAAGCCGCGATCGACCAGGCTTTGCGCGCGTTCGAGCTCGGCCTGTGCAAGCGTCAGGTCGGATTGCGCGACGCCGATCTGCGCGGCGAGGCTGGCCGCGGTCTGCGCCTGAACCGAGCGGTCAACGGTGGCGAGCACCTGCCCCGCCTTTACCCACTGCCCAGGCTCGACCAGCACGCGCGAAACCATGCCGCCCTCACCCGCGACGCCGACCGGCATCTCGCGCCGCGCGGCGAGCGTACCCGTCGCGCTGACGGTGCGATCGACCACTTGGCTGCCGGGCACGACGACGGTGACGTTGGGTGCCGCGGCGTCGGTCGGCGCCGCAGCCGCGGGCGCTGCCCTTTCGTGCTTGAAAAAGAACCAGCCGCCCGCGAGCGCCAGCACCACCAGCACCGCGATGATCCACCGCCGCCAGCGCCGCGGCCGCTCATCGCTCAGCAACAGCCGCTCGCCCTCCAAAGTCCCCGGCTCGTAGGTCATGCGTGCTCTTTTGATCCTTATTCCCGGGCTGTATTATCCAGCTACGTCACTACGCGCAACCCCACGCGTCATTCAGCTTGTGTTGTGCAGACAAACTTACGCACACGATTGTTAACGAACGGGAGGTTCAAGATGCGGTTTGATTTCTTGCTGGCGGGCGCAGCGGCGCTGACGCTGCCGATGGCGGCAGCAGCGCAGGTCGCGTTGCCTGCGCAACCGGTGGTCGACGGCACGTTGCTGGAGGTGAGCGCGACCGGCCGCGTCACGCGCGCACCCGATCAGGCGGTGATCCGCGCCGGCGTGGTGACGCAGGCTGCGACCGCTGCCGCTGCCACGCAGGAGAACGCCGCGCGGATGGCGCAGGTGATCGCCAGCCTCAAATCGGCCGGCATCCAGCCGCGCGATCTGTCGACCAGCAACGTCTCGCTTCAGCCGCAATATCGCTACGCCGACAACCAGCCGCCCGTCGTCACCGGCTATCAGGCGAGCAACAGCGTGTCGGTCAGGTTCCGCGACATCGCGCGCAGCGGCGCGGTGCTCGATGCTTTGGTAAAGGCCGGCGCGAACCAGATCGATGGTCCGTCCTTGTCCTTGTCGCAGCCCGATGCCGCGCTCGACGCCGCGCGTGCCGATGCGGTGGCGCGTGCCAGGGCGCGGGCGACGCTTTACGCGCAGGCGGCGGGGCTGCGCGTCGAACGCATCGTGTCGATCAGCGAGGCCGGTGAGAATGACGGCGGACAGCCGCAGCCTCCGGTCATGTTCCGCGTCCGCGCGATGGCGGCGGAGAGCAATGCCGCAACGCAGGTGTTGCCGGGCGAAACCGACGTGACCGCGACGATCAACGTCCGCTTCGTGCTCAAATGAACGAAAACGGCCGCCCGATCACTCGGGCGGCCGCTGTCATCGTCCAGAGGTGGTGCGATTAACGCACGCGACCGCGACGGAACAGGTTGACGATCGCGAGCAGAACAACGGCGCCCAGCAGCGACACGAGGAAGGTGTAGAGCGTCAGCGGCTGGTTGTTGATCGAACCGCCGGTGAAGATCAGACCGCCAAGGAACGCGCCGACGATGCCGACGATGATGTTCAGGAAGATACCCTGCTGCGCGTCGGTCCGCATGATGATGCTGGCGAGCCAGCCGATAACACCACCGACGATCAGCCAAATAATCAGGTTCATCTCAACACTCCCCGTGGTTACTCGCCCAAGCCGGGCGCTGGGAGGAAGACGCTTGATGTCAAAACATTGTTCCGCAGCCGAAACCTAGCCTCAGAATTTCTGCTGACGCTCGTAGAGCGATTTGTAGTGCTGAATGCGGGTGACGCGCAGGCCGGGCATGCCCGAACGATCGATCGCCCGCTGCCAGCCGGCGAATTCCTCAACGGTCAGCCCGTAGCGCGCGCACACGTCATCCACCGACAACAGCCCGCCATTCACTGCGGCGACCACTTCCGCCTTGCGACGCACCACCCAGCGCGTCGTGTCCGCCGGCGGCAGCGTGTCCAGCGTCAACGGTTCGCCGAGCGGGCCGATGACTTTCGCGGGACGAATTTTCTGATTCTCGATCATTCCTAAACCTCGGCTAGGGGCTTTGGCCCCCGTTCCATCGTGCGACCCTTGTAGGGCGATGGCCTTGAACGGTGTTTAAAGCGGCGCGGTAAACAGGGTCTTCACGGCTCGCGCCACGTCGACAGCGCGGCGGCGGTCGGCGGGTCGAAACTGCCCGCGCGCGGCGACAATCGCGTCGCCTCCGCTCGCGTCGCGTCGATCGTCTGCGCAAGCGCGGCGGTGGGCGAGCGCGCGGTGCGCGAGGCGGCGGCACGTAGCGGGGCGGCACGTAGCGGGGTAGCGGCGCTGGATGGCTGGGTCGTCACGCATGGCGTCTCATGATGGTCGTTCGTTACAATCACGATTAGCCACGAGATGTTGAAGGAGCGGTAAAGCGGCGCACCGTGTTTGCGCCGCCGAGTGGCGGGCGAGCGACGAAACGCTTATAAGGGCCCCATGCACGAACTCGCCGATTTTCAGTTGCCGCCGGGCGCGCGGCGCATCGTCGTCGCGATGTCGGGCGGGGTCGACAGTTCGGTCGTCGCCGCGCTGGCTGCGCGCACCGGGGTCGAGACGATCGGCGTCACCTTGCAACTCTACGATCACGGCGAGGCGACCAAGCGTGCGGGCGCTTGCTGCGCGGGGCGCGACATCCGCGACGCGCGCGCGGTGTGCGACCGGCTCGGCATCGCGCACTACGTGTTCGACCACGAGACGAGCTTTCGCGAGCAGGTGGTCGACCGGTTCGCCGACGAATATCTCGCCGGACGCACGCCGATCCCCTGCGTCCAGTGCAACATGGGACCGAAGTTCACCGATCTGTTCGCGCTCGCGCGTGATCTGGGTGCCGACGCGCTCGCGACCGGGCATTATGTCCGCCGCGTCGAAGGCGAGAGCGGCGCGGAGCTGCACCGCGGGGCGGATCCGGCGCGCGACCAGAGCTATTTCCTGTTCGCGACCACGGCCGCGCAGCTCGACTTCCTGCGCTTCCCGCTCGGCAACCTGCCCAAGGCACGCGTGCGCGAGATCGCGGGCGAGATGGGGCTGCTGGTCGCGGCCAAGCCCGACAGCCAGGATATCTGCTTCGTGCCCGACGGCGATTATGCCGGCTTGGTCAAGAAGCTGCGGCCGGAGGCCGCGCAGGGCGGCGAGATCGTTGATCTTGGCGGGCGCAAGCTCGGCGAGCATCGCGGCATCATCCACTACACCGTCGGCCAGCGCCGCGGGCTGGAGATCGGCGGCAGTCCCGAGCCGCTCTACGTCGTGCGCGTTGAGCCCGAGGCCCAGCGCGTCGTCGTCGGCCCGCGGCGTGCGCTGGCAGTGGCGGCGGCACGGCTGGAGGGGATGAACGTGCTCGGCCCGCTGACGGATGCCCTGACCGCCAAGGTGCGCTCGATGGCGAAACCGGTGCCCGCACGCATGCTGGGCGATCGGCTGGTGTTCGACGCGCCCGAATATGGTGTCGCGCCAGGTCAGGCCGCGGTGCTGTACGACGGCGACCGCGTGCTCGGCGGCGGGTGGATCGCCGAAACCGAGGCGGCGATGGCGGCGGCGTGAAGGCGACGCGCACGCAGCGCGGACTACCTTCGTCATCCCGAACTTGATCCGAGGTCCCGGCTGCGACCGGACGATGGTAGGCTCGCGGAATTCCGGATCGAGTCTGCGACAACGGCTGGTGAGATCGTCCGCGATCGCGAACCCACCATTTTCGCCGGAAAGGAAACTCGGCGTTACGCCAGCTCGTGCGCCCAGGCGTGGAGCAAGGTATGCGCGATCGCGTACGGCGGCGGCGCCAGGAAAGCGTCACCGCTGCCGTTCAGCACTCCGATCACCTCGTCGCGGGTGACCCATTTGGCGTCTTCGAGCTCGTTGGCGTCGAGCGTGATCTGGTCGGTCAACGCCTGACCGATACAGGCGATCATCAGTTGCGACGGAAACGGCCAGGGCTGGCTCGCGACGTAGCGGACCGCGCCGACCTCGACGCCCGCCTCCTCGCCGATCTCGCGCCGCACGGCTTCCTCGATCGCTTCGCCGGGTTCAAGAAAGCCGGCGAGCGCGGAGTAACGGCCGGCGGGCCAACTCGGCTGCCGGCCGATCAGCGCGCGGCGGTCGTGCTCGGCGATCATGATGACGACCGGGTCGGTGCGCGGGAAATGCTCGGCGCGGCAGTTGGGGCAGCGGCGGCCCCAGCCGGCGCGGAACAGCGCGGTCGGGGTGCCGCAATTGGCGCAGAAGCGGTGGCGCGCGTGCCAGTCGAGCAGCGCGCGCGCGGTGGCGAAGGTCGCCGCCTCGCCGGGCTGCAGTTGTTCAAGCGTGTTGAACAGCGTCGGCGAGCGGAACGGCGGCGGCGCACCCTGACCCGGCAGGATCGCGGCGAAGCGCGGACGGCCTCGGTCGAGCCCGAGCAGGATGAACTCGGCATCATCGGGTGCCTCGGTCAGCATGGTCCAGCCGAGCCGACCGTCGTCGGTGACCTCGGGCTCCCAATTGTGGAGCACGAGCAGCCGCGCCTGCCAATTGCCGATCGCCGCGGCGAGCTCGCCCTCGTCGTGGCGCATCGCGTCGGCGCGGTCGAGCGTGCCGCCGGTGAAGCCGGGCGTGAGGATATCGCTCACGGGCGCGCCCCGGCTCGTCTCGCGGCATCGCGGTGCTCGGCATCGCGGCGCAGCGTCGCGCCGACCTGCTTGGCAAGGTCAAGGCTGCCGGGTGGGAACATGTTCACCATCGCAGTGCCCCGGGTCTTGTCGATCGTGTTGACGAACGCGATCGTGTTGGCCGCGCCGCTCCAGCTATAGGTGCCCCTTGGCGCACCGCCGGGCACGTCTTCCAGTTGCACGAACCCGCCCGCGCCGAAACCGGCACCCATCTGCGTACCCGGGGTGTAACCGGTGAAGGTGACCCCCGGGGGCAACAGGTTGGAGGTGGCGAGCCGCACCGTCTCCGGTTTCATCACCTCGACGCCGTCGAGCGTGCCACCGTCCTGGATCATGTGGAGGAAGCGATCGTAATCGCGCGCGGACGAGACCAGCCCCGCCCCGCCATAGGCGAAGCTCGGCGCGTTTAGATAGGGCGAGGTCGCGGCAGGGTCGAACGGCAGCAGGCGACCGCCAGCGGCCACGTAGAGCGTCGCGAACCTGCCCTGCTGCCCCGCCGGCACCTGCCACCCGGTTGAGGTCATCTTTAGCGGGGTGAGCAGGCGCGTCTGCACGAAGCGCTCGAACGACATGCCGCTCGCGCGCTCGATCACCGCGCCCATCACGTCGAGCCCGATCGAGTAGCTCCATCTGGTGCCCGGCTGCGCGATCAGCGGCAGTTGCGCGGCGCGGTTCGCGAATTCCAGCAGGCTGGTCGGCCGGGTGCGACGCGCTTCGCGCTCGACCTCGGCGTTGACCTGCGCCGGAACGACGCCCAGCCGCTCGGTTTCCTTGAGCAAGGGGCCCTTGGCGAGGATGTTGTAGCTCAACCCCGCCGAATGGGTCAGCAGCATGCGGATCGTAATCGGCCGCGTCGCGGGCGCCGTCTCGAGCGAGGTGTCGGGATGGGTGAGCACGCGCATCGTCGCGAACGCCGGGATGTATTTGGAGACGGGATCGTCGAGCCTGATCCGGCCGTCCTGCACCAGCAGCATCGCGGCCATGCCGGTAATCGGCTTGGTCATCGAATAAACACGCCACAAGCTGTCGGGGCCGGCGGCAGGCGCGGTCGCGTCAGTCGCGATCCGACCGGCGGAGAGGTAGAGCGTCGGCCCGTCGCCATGCCCGAACGCGCCCGCGATGCCCGGCGTGCGGTTGGTCGCGACCAGCCGGTCAAACAGCGCCTGCGTTTCGGGCAGCAGCACGCGCCCGAGCGTCTCGCCAGTCGGCACGGGGATGCGCGGGCGCGGCATGCTGGTCTGACGGGACTGGGTGCCCGCACGCAGGCTCGCCTGCGACGATGCCTCGCGTGCGACCGTCAGCCCGGCGACGAGCGCGAGCAATGCGCTGCCTGCCGCGATCCCGGTGCGTCCGCCTGCCATACGAACCAGCGTCATCCTGCCTCCATCCCCAACACCGCGTGCGCCGCCTTGGCGAAGACGGTCGGCAGACCGGCCTCTCCTAGCAATGCTATCGGCCACCACTCGCCGACAACCGGGGTTGGGCCATGCGCCTCGCCGGTGACCAGCGCAAGATCGAGCGTGAAGTGGGTGAAGCCGTGGCTGACCTGAATGTTGAGCATACGCCAGTCCGCCTCGGCCGGCGCGCCGGCAAGGCCGGGCTGTGCCACCTCCCACGGTCCGGTCGGCAGCGCGCGCATCCCGCCGAGCAAGCCCTTGTCGGGACGACGAACGAGCAGCACCTCGCGCCCCGCGGGCGTGTCGCGCGTGAGCCAGAAGATCGTGCCGTGGCGGTGCGGGCGATCGGGCTTGGGCTTCTTGACGGGGTAGCGCTCGGGCTCGCCCTGCGCGTGGCCGACGCATTGGGGTTGAAGCGGGCAGAGCAGGCATTTGGGACGGCGCACGGTGCAGACTGCTTGGCCCAAATCCATCATCGCTTGCGCGAAGTCGCCGGCGCGGGTGGCTGGGGTGATCGTGTCGGTCGCGGCGCGGATCGTGGGGCGAGCGTTCGGCAGCGGGGTTGGGAGTGCGAACAGGCGCGCGACGACGCGCTCGACGTTTGCGTCGACCACCACCGCGCGTTCGCCGAACGCGATCGCGGCGACCGCGGCGGCGGTGTATGCGCCGAAGCCCGGCAGGCGGCGCAGCGCTTCCTCCGTGCAGGGCAGTTCGCCCGCATGCTCGGCCGCGATGACGCGCGCGGCGGCGAGCAGGTTGCGCGCGCGGGCGTAATAACCGAGCCCCGCCCAGGCAGCCATCACGTCCGCCTCGTCGGCGGCGGCGAGGTCGGCGAAGGTCGGCCAGCGCTGCGTCCAGGCGAGAAATCGCGGGCGGACGGTGGCGACCGTGGTCTGCTGCAACATGACCTCCGACAGCCAGACGCGATACGGGTCGGGCGTCTCGCCGGGCTTCGCACGCCACGGCAGGTCGCGGCGGTGGCGATCGTACCAGTCGAGCAGCGCGGGGGCGACCGCGTGCGGATCGGCGGGACTATCGGCTGCGGGTGCGATCGAATCCTTGGCGTCCACCGCCCCGCTATGGCATGGGCGGGCGGATGAGCAAGCGCCCGCGCGCCCCCCTTCCCCCGCCCGAGCGCCAGAACCGGTCGCGCGCCGTGTCCGAGCTGCTGCCCGCCATCGGCGGTGCAGCCTTCCGCCGCTTCGGCTTCGTCCAGTCGGCGGTGGTATCACGCTGGCCCGAGATCGTCGGCGAGCGGCTGGCGGCGGTGAGCTCGCCCGAATCGATCCGCTTCCCGATGGGCAAGAAGCAGGATGGTACGCTGACGCTGACCTGCCGCGGCGCGCACGCGGTGATGATGCAGCACGTGATCCCCGAGATCACCGAGCGGGTGAACCGCTTCTTCGGCTATCAGGCCGTCGCACGGATCACGATCCGCCAGGGCGAGATCACCAAGCGGGCGCCCAAGCGCGTGCTGCCCGAACTCGCCCCCGCGCCGGTCGAACTGGGGGCGAGTTTGAAGACGATCGCCGATCCCGAATTGAAGGCGGTGCTGGAGGCGCTCGCCTCCGGTGTCGCCAACCGCCCCGCCCTTCCCCAGGTGAAATGAAGACGCTCCTGCCCCTGCTCGCCGCGGCACTGCTTGCCGCCTCTCCCAGCACTGCGGCCCCACGCGCCTGGACCACGGCCGCAGCGCCGGTCGCGACCGGCAGCTACCTTCTGGGCAATCCCAAGGCCAAGGTGCGGCTGGTCGAAATCCTGAGCTACACCTGCCCGCATTGCGCGCATTTCGCCGCCGAGTCGGACGCCAGCATCAAGGCGATGGTACGGTCGGGCACGCTGGCGGTCGAGGTGCGCAACCAGCTGCACGACAAGATCGATCTCGCCGCGGCGACGCTGGCGCGTTGCGCGGGACCGGCAGCGTTTCCGGCGGTGCACGCCGCCTTTCTTTCGCACCAGCGCGAATGGATCGATCGCGCGGTCGAGTGGGATCAGGCGAACGCGGCGCGCGTCTCGACCTATCCGCAACTGGCGCAATTGCGCGCGCTGGCGGACGGTGCCGGGCTGACCGCAATCGTGCGGGCAGAAGGGGTCGCGCCGGCAGCGATCGAGGCATGCTTCGCCGATGAAAAGGCGTTGAACGCCACGCTCACCGTGTCGCAATCAACCGAGGTCGCAGCGGGAACGCCCGCGTTCATCGTCAACGGCAAGTTGATCCAAACGGTGACCTGGGCGCAATTGCAGCCGATGCTGCGTGCCGCCGGCGCCAGATAAGCAAGCCCGAACAAGCAAGTGGAGTTGTTCATGAAGCGTATCGCACTTCTCGCCGGCGCGCTGGCGCTGATGACCGGCTGCGGCGGCAGCAACGACGCGCCGAGCGCGCCTGCCGGCTCGGTCAAGGCCGCAGCTGCACCTGCCGGGCAGGACTGGACGCAGACGGTATCGCAGACCCCCGAGGGCGGGTTCGTCGCGGGCAATCCCGATGCGCCGCTCAAGCTGGTCGAATATGGCTCACGGCTGTGCCCGACGTGCGGCGCATTTGCGAACACGGGCATGCGCCCGCTGATGGACAATTACGTCAAGACCGGGAAGGTCTCGTACGAGTTCCGCGAGTTCCTGGTCCATGGCGCGCCCGACTTCCCGCCGGCGCTCTTGGGCCGCTGCGGGGGCACGCAGCCGTTCTTCCCGTTGCTGGAGGAAATGTTCGCCGCTCAGCCGACGATCCTGCCCAAGATGGAGGACGCGGGCGCGTTCCAGCAGGCGCAGCAAGGCAAGGCGCCCGGCGTCATGTTCACCGCATGGGCCGAGAAGCTGGGCTTCATCGATTTCGTCAAGCAGCGCGGCATCCCCGAGGCGCAGGCACGCGCGTGCCTGACCGACGAGAAGCAGATCGAGGCGCTGACCAAGTATATGGATGCCGGCACCGAAAAGGGTGTGCAGGGAACGCCGACCTTCTTCCTCAACGGCAAGAAGCTCGACAATGTCGTGACGTGGGACGGGGTCGAGGGCGCGCTCAAGAACGCGGGCGCCTGACACCCCGGTAATACGCCGGAAGCGCGCGCGTGCAGATCAAGCGGCTGCGGTTGACGGGGTTCAAGAGCTTCGTCGACCCTGCCGACCTCGTCATCGAACCGGGATTGACCGGTGTCGTCGGGCCGAACGGCTGTGGCAAGTCCAACCTGCTCGAAGCACTGCGCTGGACGATGGGGGAGAATTCCGCCCGGTCGCTGCGCGGCGCAGGGATGGAGGACGTGATCTTCGCGGGCACCGCGACGCGGCCACCACGCGATTTCGCCGAAGTGTCGATCCTGCTCGACACCGACACGGGCGAAGAAGCCGAGGTGGTGCGCCGGATCGAGCGTGGCGCGGGCTCCGCCTATCGGATCGACGGGCGCGACGTGCGCGCGAAGGACGTGCAGCTGCTGTTCGCGGACGCAGCGACCGGCGCGCACAGCCCGGCGCTCGTCAGCCAGAACCGGATCGGCGCGGTGATTGCGGCGAAACCCGCCGACCGGCGCGCGATGCTAGAGGAAGCGGCGGGGATCGCAGGGCTGCACGTCCGGCGGCGCGACGCCGAAGCGCGGCTGCGCGCGACCGAGGCGAACCTCGAACGGCTCGACGCGGTGATCGCCGACACCGACGCGCGTGTAAGCGCGCTCAGGCGGCAGGCGCGCGCGGCGGAGCGGTACCGCGCACTGTCCGACGCGATCCGGGTGGCGGAAGCGCGAACGATCTTCGCACGCTGGCGCGAGGCGGATCGGGCGGCGATTGCGGCACGCGATGAGGCACGCGCGGCGGAGGCTCGGGTCGCGGCCGGGCAAGCCGCGCACGACGCGGTGACGGCCACGCAGGAGAAGGCGATTGCCGTGCTAGCCGAGTTGCGCGCGGAGGCGCTCGCCGCGCGCGACCGCGCGAGCGAGGCGGCGGGCACACTCGCGGGCGCACGCGGTGAGACGGCGGCGACCGAGCGCCGGGTCGGCGAGCTGGAACTGGCGCGCGCGCGGATCCTGGCCGATCGCGAGCGCGAGGGTGCGCTCGCCAACGAAGCCGCGGCGGCGCTGGCCACGCTGGCGAGCGACACCAAGGCACTGGAGCGCACCGCGGCGGAGGCGGAGGCGGCGCTGCCGGAACTCGAAGCGGCACTGAGCGCGGCGGAGCGGCTGGGGCGCGACGCCGAAGTCGCGCTGGCGCAGGCGCTGGCGGCGCAGGCGAACGAGCAGGCCGAGGCGCGGATCGCGCGCGCGGAACTGGCACAGGCGCAGGCACGACTCGCACGCGCCGACCGTGAGCGGGCGAGTGCGGCGGCGGCGCTGGCGGCGGTCGCGCCCGCCGAACCGATCGCGGCGGAGCGCGAGGCGGCGGTGGCGGCGCAGGCGGACGCGCGCGACGCGCTGGAACGGGCGCGCGCCGCACTGACCGCGGCCGAGGCGGCGGAGCGCGCGGCGACCGAGCGCCGCGACCCGGCCGAGCAGGCGCGCGCCGCCGCGCACGCCGAGCGCGCCGCGCTGGAGGCGGAAGCGGCGACGCTGACGCGTGCGTTGCAGCGCGGCGGCGGACGCGACCGGTTGATCGATCACGTGCGCGTAGCACCCGGTTACGAGCGCGCGCTGGCAGCGGCGCTGGGCGACGATCTGGACGTTGGGCTCGATGGGGGTGGCGCGGCATACTGGCAGGGCGCGGCGATGCGCGCGGACGATCCCGCCCCACTGACGGGCGCCGAGCCGCTGACAGCGCACGTCTCCGCGCCCGAGGCGCTGGCGCGGCGGCTGGCGCAGGTGTTCGTGGTGGACGCCGACGATGGACGCGCGCTCGCGGTCGGGCAGCGGGTGGTGACGCGCGGCGGCGCGATGCGGCGGTGGGACGGGCTGGTCACGACGAGCGGCGGCGTCGCTGCGGCGGAGCGGCTGGAGCGGCAGAACCGGCTGGCGACGATCCACGCCGCGCTGCCCGACGCGCGCGCGGCGGCGGACGAGGCGACGGCGACGCTGCGCCATGTGACCGAGGCGATCGCGGCGGCGCTGCGCCAGGCGAGCGAGGCACGCGCGGCGATTGCGCGGGCGGAGGCGGGATTGCGCGAGGCGCAAGGCCGGCAAGCGCGCGCGGAGACGATGCTGGAGCGGATTGCAGGGCAGCGCAGCGACGCGACCGAGCGCGCGAGCCGTGCCGAGCGCGAGCACGACGAGGCGGCGGGTGACGTGGCACAAAGCGAGGCCAAGGTTGCCGCGCTGCCTGACACTACCGCGACCATGCGCGCGATCGCTGAGCTTCGGCACGAGGACGCGGCGCGGCGGCAGGCGGTCGACGTCGCGCGTGCGGCGCGGCAGGCGGGCGAGCGGCAGGCGGCGGTGCTGCGCGAGCGGCTGGCGGGCGCACAGGGCGATGCCAAGAGCTGGCGCGCACGCGCGGGGGACGCCGCGCGGCGGATCGGCGACATGGCGAAGCGCGAGGCCGAGATCGCGCGCGAGCTGGCGGCAACCGCGCCGCGATTGCCCGAGCTCACCGCGATGGTCGCGAACGCGGAGGCGACGCACGCCGCCGCGCGCGAGACGGTCGAGCGGGTGGTCGAGACGGAGCGGGCGGGCGAGCGCGCCTTGCGCAACGCGGAGGTCGAGGTACGGCGTTCGGGTGAAACGCTGTCAACCGCGCGCGAGGCCCGCGCCGGGGCAACCGCACGCGCCGACCATCACGAGGCGCGCCGCGTCGAGCTCGGCCGCCACGCAGGCGAGCGGTTCGAGTGTCCGGCACCGGTGCTGTCGGAACGGCTCGGCTTCACCCCCGCCGATGTCGGCACGCCTGACAGCGAGGCCACCGCGTTCGAGCGGTTGACGCGCGAGCGCGAGCGGATGGGGCCGGTCAACCTCGTCGCCGCGCAGGAGCTGGCCGAACTGGAAGCGGCGGGCGCCGGCAACGCGGCCGAGCGCGCCGAGCTGGGCCAGGCGGTGAACCGGCTGCGCGGGTCGATCGGCACGCTCAACCGCGAGGGACGGCAGCGGCTGCTCGCCGCGTTCGAGGCGGTCGACGGGCATTTTCGGCGGCTGTTCACGACGCTGTTCGATGGCGGGGATGGTGTGGGGGGTCAGGCTCATTTGGAGCTGGTCGACTCGGACGATCCGCTCGAAGCCGGGCTGGAGATCATGGCGCAGCCGCCGGGCAAGCGGCTGCAATCGCTAGCCTTGCTTTCAGGGGGCGAGCAGGCACTAACCGCGGTGGCGCTGATCTTCGGGCTGTTCCTGACCAATCCGGCGCCGATCTGCGTGCTGGACGAGGTCGACGCGCCGCTCGACGACGCCAACATCGACCGCTTCTGCGCGTTGCTCGACCGCATGACCCGCGAGACGCGGACGCGTTATCTGGTCGTCACCCACAATGCGGTGACGATGAGCCGGATGCATCGCCTGTTCGGGGTGACGATGATCGAGCGCGGCGTCAGCCGGCTGGTATCGGTCGATCTGGGACACGCGGAGCGGCTGATCGCGGCGGAGTGACGTGGCCGATCCAGGCGGGTGCGGGATCGCGCACCGCCGCCCAGATGATCCATAGTATCGCAATGCCGCGGACGGCGGCGGCGGTGGCGACGTCGACCTGCGTCGCCGACGGCCACGCGCCCTCCAGACCCGCGAACAGCCAGAATTCGGCGAAATAGGCGAACAGGTCGCCGAGCAAGAACAAAGCGAGCGGACGCGCACGCGTTGCCGTCAGCACCAGCAGCGGCCACAGCCACAGGTCGAACTGCGGCGACCACACCTTGTTGGTGAGCAGGAACCACGCGAGCACGGGGGTGAACAGGACCCATGGATGGCGGCCGTGGCGTCGCCAGCCCGCGAGCACGATCGCGGTCGCCCCGAGCGCGAAGGCGATCAGCGCGAGGCGGTTCCGCGCCGGAATGTCGGTCGGGTACCAGCCTAAGGTGTTCGCGAGCTCCCACACGCTCGCCGCGGTGCCGCTGCGCTGGCTCGAAAAGGCGTAGAACTCGCTCCAGTTGGTGAAGGCGGTGGCGGCGACGGGCAGGTTGACCACGCCCCAGGCGGCGAGCGCGACCGCGACGAGCAGCGCCGCGCGGGTGACGTTCGCGCCCGCCGCGCGACCGCGCCGGAACAGCGCGCCCAGCCCAAGCAGCGGCAGCAGCAGCAGCGGGAACAGCTTGGCCGCGCCGCCCAGCGCCGCGAGCGCGGTCGCGCGCACGTCGTTCGCGCGGTTCGCCGCGAGCACGGCCGCGACTGCGAATGCCGCGGCGAGCAGGTCCCAATTGTGCGCGAGATAAAGCACCAAGGGCGGCGCGAGCGCCCAGGCGTATTGACGCACCCTCCCCACCCCGGCGCGGCGCATCATCCGCAGGATCAGGTAGGCGAAAGCGGTATTGCCGAGCCACACCGCAGTCAGGAAATCGGCCGCGTCGGGGCGGCCGAGCCCGAGCACGCGCGCGACCAGCCCCTCGACCCAGATCAGCGCGCCGGTCAGGACGGGATATTCCATCCGCGCCTCCCAATAGGGCACCTGCCCCGCCGCAACCCCACGCAGGCCCCAGAACGGCACCGCGTCGCTGTAGCAGCCGGTCGTGTACTGCTCCGCCCCGATCCAGTATGCGCCGCAGTGAAGCTTGAACGCGAGCCCGGCGAGGCAGGTGAAGGCGAGCGCCCAATAGGGCGCCTCATCGCCCAGCCGTCCGGTCCAACGATCGATCGTGTCGCGCATGGCGCAATGTCTTGGCCGAGCATGTGCGGGGCGGCAAGCGAACGTGCGCACCTCGACATTTCGGACCTGCGAACATATATCGAACGCATGGCGCAGCTCGATATCAAACAGAAGCTGGCGATCCTCGCCGACGCGGCGAAATACGACGCGTCATGCGCCTCGTCGGGCACCGCCAAGCGCGACAGCCGCGATGGCAAGGGGCTCGGTTCGACCGAGGGGATGGGCATCTGCCACGCTTACGCGCCCGATGGTCGCTGTATCTCGCTGCTCAAGATCCTGCTGACCAACAGCTGCATCTTTGATTGCCATTATTGCATCAACCGCAAGAGCTCGAACGTGCGGCGCGCGCGCTTCACCGCGCAAGAGGTGGTGAATCTCACCCTCTCCTTCTATCGTCGCAATTACATCGAGGGGCTGTTTCTGTCGTCGGGGATCATCTCCTCGCCCGATTACACGATGGAGCAGATCGTCGAGGTCGCGCGCTCGCTTCGTGAGGATCATCATTTCCGCGGCTACATTCATCTCAAGACGATCCCTGACGCCGACCCTGAGCTGGTGCATCAGGCAGGGCTCTACGCCGATCGCGTGTCGATCAACGTCGAGCTGCCGACCTCGTCGGGGCTGAAGCGGCTCGCGCCCGAGAAGGACGAGGCGCGGATCGAGGGCGCGATGCGCGAGGTCAAGGCGTCGATTGCGGACCTAACCGACGCCAAGGCCAAATACAAGTCGGCGCCGCGCTTCGCGCCCGCGGGGCAGTCGACGCAGATGATTGTCGGCGCGGACGCGGCGACCGATGGCGATATCGTCGGCAAAGCATCGCAGCTCTATGATCGCTTTAATCTGCGCCGCGTCTATTACTCCGCGTTCAGCCCGATCCCCGACGCGAGCACGGTGCTGCCGCTCCAGCGTCCGCCGCTGATGCGCGAGCACCGATTGTATCAGTCCGATTGGCTGATGCGCTTCTACGAATTCAAGCCGCACGAGGTGGTCGCCGCCACCGATACGGGCACCGGCATGCTGCCGCTCGACATTGATCCCAAACTCGCCTGGGCATTGAAGTTTCGCGAGCATTTTCCCGTCGACGTGAACCGCGCACCACGCGAGGCGCTGCTGCGCGTGCCGGGGTTGGGGGTGAAGGCGGTCAAGAACATTTTGGCGTCACGGCGCTGGCGGCGGTTGCGGCTGGATGACGTCGCGCGGCTGACCGTGTCGATCGTCAAGATTAGGCCGTTTATTGTCACCGACGACTGGTGCCCCGTGTCGCTGACCGACCGAGCGGAGTTGAAGCCGCTGGTCGCGCCCAAGAAGCAGCAGCTGGAGCTGTTCGCGGCCTAAACGTTAGCGCAACACCGCGTCGGTGCTGACCAGCCGGACGTCGTGCATCTGATCGAGATACGCCTCCAGATAGCCTTTGTGCGATGCGCCGACGATGACGAGCGCGCGCATGCCGGGCTGCTCCGCCAGCATCTCCCGAATGTTGGCTGCCATGCGCAGGTTGCGCGTTTTCCACCATCCGACATAAACGCGTCCAAAATGCTGCAGGGATGCCTCCTCCAGCGCGGCTCCAAAATCACTGTCAAAGACCAGCCGCGACTGGCCGCGCGCATCGTATGCGCGATACAGCTTGAGCACGCCCGCGGGACTGCCGAGCTGCGCCTCAAGCGCCTTGCTGGCCGCCGTTCGCTGCTTCGTTGCGTCATTGTCCCAGGCTTTTCCCACCGCCGCGCCGAATGCGTCATCGTCCATCATCGCGAGATCAGCGGTATGATCATCCATTGGAAACACGCGCTCCTGTCCCAAACGTGCGGCGAGCGCTGCGGCGATAAGCAGGCTCTCGTCGTTGCGATTGCGCAGCGTGTCGAGCCGTGCGGCCAGCGTCGTATCAAGCCCGTCGCCCGCACGTCGCTCGGCCGCGGGTAGCCGCAACCATTGCACCAATGCCGATGCGGGTTCGCCACCCGCGAGGAATACTGCGGCAAGGTGGCGGCGATCCGCCGCGGTCGGGCGCGCCGGCCACGTGCGCAGCAGCTGTAAAGCCTCCGCGGTAGCCGCCGGCACGTCAAGGCCCGTAGCCGCGCTGGCGGACGCGGGATCGGAGCAATAGGTCTTCACCACCTCAGCGTAGCGTGCGTCATAGCGGCGGAGGTAGTCGCACTGCTGGCCCGACAATGCCTCGATCGCGATTCGCTGTGGTGCCCAGACGGCGAGCCGGTCGAGCAATGACGAGAGGTCGGCGGCACGGAAGGCGGACGACATGTTCGACAGGTGTGGCGAGCCGAGTACCATGACCTGGTTGGGCGCCCCGGTGCGTGGACCCTTCAACTGCCCAGGCGTGAAATCGCCGTGATAATCCTTCGCGTGCGCAGCGATCGAGATTGTCGCCGCCATCGCCATTACCGCCGCCATGCGCCACCGCATCTTCATGCTCCCATGGTGTGTTACTTCTTTGATACACGCATTGATCCACGTGTCCAGCGCAACCCGAATAGTCGTTCGCCGGTTGTCCTGCTGATGCGTGTCGTTACCCTACCGCTGCCTGATGATTTCGACGCTTGGCGCGATGCGGCGCGAGGTCTTGCAAGCGACGGCGTGTCGCCTGACGAAATAGTGTGGCAGGTGGGAGACAGGCCGGGCGACCTGTTCGCGGCGACCGGAAACGATGCTCCGATACCCCGACCCGATCCGATCACGCCGCCGCTAAAGGTGTCGCGCGCGTTCCTCGACCTCGCGCAATCGGCGGCGCTGCACCACGATCCCGAGCGGTTCGCATTGCTCTACACCGCGCTCTATCGCCTGCGCCGCGAGCCGAAACTGGTCGAGGACCAAGCCGACCCGTTGGTGCGGCGACTGGACGGGCTCGCCAAGCACGTGCGCCGCGACATTCACAAGATGCGCGCGTTTCTGCGGTTTCGCGAGGTGGAGGAGGACGGCGCGTCGCGCTTCGTCGCGTGGTGGGAGCCCGACCACCATATCGTTCGCGCCAACGCCGCCTTCTTCGTCAACCGCTTCGCCAGCATGCGCTGGTCGATCCTGACGCCCGAGGTGTCGCTCCACTGGGACGGTGCGGCCCTGTCGGAAGGACCGGGTGCCGAGCGCGGCGACGCGCCCGACGGCGACCCGATCGAGGACGTGTGGAAGACCTATTACGCCAGCATCTTCAACCCCGCGCGCGTCAAGGTCGGCGCAATGTTGAAGGAGATGCCGCGCAAATACTGGAAGAACATGCCGGAAACCGCGCTGGTGCCCGAGTTGCTGGCGACCGCGCAGGCACGGGAGAGCGGAATGATCGAGCAGGCACGCACGGGCGTCGGCGGCAACGCGCAAGCGGCGTGGGAGGCGTTGCGCGAGGAGGCGATGAGCTGCACGCGCTGCCACCTGTACAAGAACGCAACGCAGACGGTGTTCGGCGAAGGACCGGTGGCTGCGTCGATGATGTTCGTTGGCGAGCAGCCGGGCGATCAGGAGGATCTAGCCGGACATCCGTTCGTGGGTCCGGCCGGCCAGGTGTTCAATCGCGCGCTGGCGGAGGCCGGGATCACGCGCGAAGAAACTTATGTCACCAATGCGGTCAAGCATTTCAAGTTCGAGCCGCGCGGCAAGCGGCGCATTCACGCCAAGCCGGACGCGGGCGAGATCACCGCGTGCCGCTGGTGGATTGAGCAGGAGCAGATGCTGCTGCGCCCCAAGGTCACGGTGGCGCTGGGCGCGACCGCGGCGCGCAGCCTGTTCGGCAAGGCGATGATGATCGGGCGCGAGCGCGGGCGCGCGCTGACGCTGCCGGGCGAGAGCGGCGGCACCGCGTGGATCACGGTGCATCCGAGCTACCTGCTGCGACTACCCGACGAGGCGGCGAAGGCGGCGGAATATGCGAAGTTCGTCGAGGACCTGAAGGCGGCGCACGCGCTGGTTGGGTAGCGGCGTGCCTGCCTCTTGGCTTTCGGGTAAGAACCGGGCTCCGGCTAAAGGCCGGGATGACGAGCGTGGGTGAAGCTGCCGCGACATTGCCGGAGCTCAGAACGTAGCCGGGTCTGGTCCCATGCGCCCGTTCGCGTCGTCCATCGCGTCGATCGCGGACACGTCGTCGCTCGACAGCGTCACTCCATTTGCGGCGAAATTGCTGGCGAGCCGGTCGACGTTGCCGGTCTTTGGGATGACCGAATAGCCTTTCGCCAGGTGCCAGGCGATGATGACCTGCGCGGGGGTCGCGCCCAGCCGGTCAGCGATCGCCGTGATGCGCTGGTCCTTCAGCGTCTCGCCCTGCCCAAGCGGACTCCAGCTCTGCGTTACGATGCCTTGATCGGCGTTGAAGGCGACGCAGTCGCGCTGCTGGAATGTCGGATGGAGCTCGATCTGGTTGACCGCGGGGGTGACGCCGGTCGCCTCGATAATGCGGTTCAGATGCTCGGGCATGAAGTTCGACACGCCGATCGAGCGCGCCTTGCCCGCCTCGCGCAGGTCCACCAGCGCACGCCACGCGTCGACGTAATCGTCCGCCGACGGGTGCGGCCAGTGGATCAGATAGAGGTCGACCGCGTCGCGCCCGAGCAATGCCAGGCTCTCGTCGAGCGCGGCGGCAGCGTCGGTGTGACGGTCGTTCCACAGTTTAGTGGTGATGAACGCGTCGTCGTGGCCGAGGCCCTCCCCCACGCCGCGCTCGTTATGGTAGATCGCGGCCGTGTCAATCAGGCGGAAGCCGGCGTCGAGCCCCGCGCGGACGATGGTCGCGACCTGCGCGTCGGGAACCTGGTAGGTGCCGAGGCCGAGTTGCGGGATGGTGCGGCCGTCGTTCAGGGTAAGATCAGTCATGGCGTGACGAACCGTTGCTGTCGGCCGCGGTTCCGAAAGCGACTTCCCAAGGCCCGCGGTTTCGCGCAAGCGCGCGCATATGGTCGAGAAGATCCTGGCAACGCTCGCGGCATTCGCCATCGCCGTCATCTCCGGCATGGGATATTGGGGGATCGTGCTGCTGATGGCGATCGAGAGCGCGTGCATTCCGCTGCCGTCCGAGATCATCATGCCGTTCGCGGGTTACCTGGTGTCGACCGGACGGTTCGAGCTGTTCGCCGCCGCGACCGCGGGCGCGATCGGGTGCAATCTGGGGTCGATCGTGGCGTATGAGATCGGCCGGCGTGGCGGGCGACCGCTGGCCGAGAAGTTCGGGCGCTACGTGCTGATCGGACCGGGCGAGTTGGACCTATCCGATCGCTTCTTCAACAAATGGGGGCCGTTCGCGATCCTGATCGGGCGGATGCTACCGGTGATCCGCACCTTCATCGCTTTTCCTGCGGGCGTCGCGCGGATGAAGCTGATCCCGTTTCACATCTACACGTTTATCGGGTCGTGGCCGTTCTGCCTGCTGCTCGCCTGGATCGGCATGAAGCTGGGCGACCAGTGGAACAGCGATCCGCGGTTAAAGGCGTTCTTTCACCGCGCCGACGCGGTGATCGGCGTAGTGCTGGTCGCGGCGATCGCTTTCTACATCTGGCACCGCGTCCGCGGGCTCAGGAAACACGGCTGAGCGGACGCGCGCGCGCCCAGCTACGTCAGGGCAGATCTGGCGTTTCCGCCTTCTTCGCCGCCTGCCGTTCGCGCTTCCACGCCGACAGGTCCTGCACGTTGCACCCGGTGGCACCCGCCGCGCCAACCGCTGAGCAGGTGCCGACGCCCGTGTTGCCGACGGTGCGGTTGGCCTGTTCCTTGACCGCCCAGCTCGCATTCTCGGGTGTGACCTCGAAATTGCGGAGTTCCTTTGGAATGCGGAACTGCTCCGCGGCGGGGCGGCGGACGCAGACGACGACTTCCTCGTTGTTGCTGTTCGTCGGGCAGCGCTCGTTACCGTAGAGGACGAGCACGCCGTTGACGGGCGCGCTCTTCGACACGCCCTCCGCCGCAATTACCTTGGCAACGCGCGGCTGTGATGGCGACGGCGGACCGAGCCCCTGCCCCGAGGCCATTGTGGGCAGCGCCACCGCGAGCAGACCAATCAACGAACGCATGTGCCTTCCTCAGATACGCTTGGCCGCGGCGATCGCGACGCGGCAGCCGAGCCGGATCGCGGCGGACATGATCGGGTAACCGAACGCCTGCTCTGCACCGTGCGCGAGCGCGGTGTCGCGGTGTTCGAGCTCCTCGGCCTGGAACTCGCGGATCGCATCGGACAGCTCGGGATCGCTGTCGCCGAGTTCGGTCAGCTGATCCTCGTAATGCTTGTCGATCTCGGTTTCGACCACGGCAGTGCAGGCCATCGCGGCGTTGGGTCCGATCGCGGCGGTGACCGCGCCGAGCGCAAAGCCCGCCGCGTCCCAGAATGGCGCGAGCAAGGTCGGGCGCACGCCGCGTTCGGCGATCATGCGGTCGAAGAAGGCGCGATGCTTCTCCTCCTGCAGCGCCATGCCCGCGATCTCGCGCGCGATCGCGGTGCGGTGCCCCATGACGGCGAGCTGGCCGGCGTAGATGCGCGTGGCGCCGAACTCGCCCGCCTGATCGACGCGGATCATCGAGTCGGTCTTGGCCGGGCGGTCCCCTGGTTTCCACGTCATGCACGCCTCCTCAGCAGCCATCCGATCACCGTCGCTCCGATGAGCGACGCCGCGGCGTTCCATCCCGCCAGCGAGACGCCGAACAGCGTCCACTGTGCAGCGTCACACCGTACGATGGGGGCGGCGAGCAGATCCTTCAACATCGCGTCGGTCGAACGGCCAGCGCCGCTGATCGTCATGGTGCAGGCGGTGATACCCTGCCACCAGTGATATTCGACGCCGGCGTGGAAGACGCCGATCAGCCCCGATACCGCGATCAGCGCGGCGGCACCCGCGACCAAGGTCGCCTTGGTGCGCGCGCCACCCGCGACGAACGACAGCGCGGCAAGCACGAGCGCACCGTAATGCGGCCAGCGCTGCCAATGGCACATTTCGCACGGATAAAGATGGCCGATCAGCTGGAACGCCCACGCCCCTGCCAGCAGCGCGGCGGGCACGAGAAAAGCGAGCGCGCGGGCGCGGCGTTGCGAGGCGTTCAGGACCGGCGTCACTTACGCGGCGTTCCGGGCGCGCGCGTCGGCGTTGCGTCGACCGTGGGCTTCGCCATTGCACTGGTGACGGCCGCCACCTGCGTCGCACCTCCCAGCCGCGCGACCGTCTTCAGCGCGTACCAGAGCTGGAAATCCTTGATCCCCTGCTTTTCGAGGCTCGCCGGCGTCGCGGTGAAACGCGGATCGTCCTTGGTATCCTCCTCCAGCACCGCATTGTCGGGCGACTTGATCTCGTTGATCAGATGCCGGCGCAGATCGGCCTCGCGGAAGACGGGGCGGGTCTTGTAATCGGGATCGGACAGCTGCGGCACGCGGATGTCGGGCTCGATCCCGCCTTCCTGCACGCTCCGCCCCGAGGGCGTGAAATAGCGTGCGGTGGTGAGGCGCAGCGCGGTGCGGGGCCCGAGCGGCAGCAGCGTCTGCACCGATCCCTTGCCAAACGTCTTCTCGCCCATGATCAGCGCGCGGTGGTGATCCTGCAGCGCGCCCGCGACGATCTCGCTGGCGGAAGCAGTACCCGAGTCGGTCAGCACAACGATCGGCAGCCCGGTGGCGTCGTCGCCGGGTTTCGCGAAATAGCGCTCGATATCCGCCTTGTCGCGGCCGCGCTGCGAGACGATCTCGCCGTGGTCGAGGAACGCGTCGCTGACCGCAATCGCCTGCGTCAGTAGACCGCCGCCGTTCTCGCGCAGGTCGACGACATAGCCAAGCGGCTTGTGACCGAGCGCCTTGTCGATCGCCATGATCGCGGCACGCGTGTCGGCGCCGGTGTTCTCGGAGAAGGTATTTATGTTGATGTAGCCGACGTTGCCCTTCACCTCCCATTTGACCGGGCGCTGGACGATCACCTCGCGCACCAAGGTCACGTCGATCGGCTTGTCGCGACCCGGACGGATCAGCGTCAGCATGACCTTCGATCCGGGCTTCCCACGCATCTGCGAGGTCGCCTCGTCGAGCGTGCCGCCGTAGATCAGCTTGCCGTTGATGTGGGTGATGTAATCGCCCGACTTGATGCCCGCGCGGCCCGCGGGCGTATCTTCCTGCGGGGCGACGACCTTGACCGCACCGTCCTCCATCGAGACGGTAAGCCCCAGGCCGCCGTAATTGCCTTCGGTCATGATGCGCAGATTGTCGAAGTCGGACGCGTCGACGTAGCTGGAATGCGGGTCGAGCGCGGCGAGCATCCCGTCGATGGCGCCCTTCACCAACTGCTCGTCCGTTACCTTGTCGACGTAATCGGCCTTTACGCGGTTGTAGACGTCGAGGAACTTGTCGAGTTCGCGGTAGGTGCTGGTGTCGGCGGCGGCCATCGCGCCAGTGGCGACGGGCACGAGCGCAACCGTGGCGACGAGGGCAGTGGCCTGGAGCAATTTCGACTTCATGCGGTGGGCGCTTGATCCTCGAGGGCGATGGGCTCGTCGTGTAGCGGAAAACCGAGCCGTATCAAAGCAGCACGGGGCTGAACCGCGGCTGAGCGGGCGGACGCACGTCGCTGCGTCAGATCAGCATCGAAAGGTCAATCGGGCGGCCGCGGCGGCGCAGTTCGACGGTGACCTGCGGCGGCTCGCCCGCGCCTGCTGCGCCGATCAGCGCGCCTGCCGCGACCCGCTGCTCGCGCGCGACCGATAGCCGACCGAGCCCGGTCAGCAGCGTGACCCAGCCCTGCCCGTGATCGATGATGACGACGGTGCCGAAGCCACGGAACGGCTGCGCGAAGACGATCCGTCCTGCAGCAGGCGCGACGACGCGCGCGGCCGGCGCCACCGCGAAAGTCAGGCCGCGGGCGCGCACGCCGTTGTCGGACAATTCGCCGAAGCCTGTGACGAGCCGCCCACGAACCGGCAGGCGATAAGGGGAGGCGATCTCCGCGGCAACGGCCGCGATCGGGGGACCGGGTAGCGCGAGCAGGCTGGCAAGCGTGCCCTGCGCATCGCCGACGCCGCGCAGCCGGTCGACGATGTCGCGCGCGCGCTCCCCCAGCGCCAGCGCGCGATCCGACGCGGTACCCGCGTCGAGCGGCTCGCCGCGCAGGCTCGCGAGCGCACGGCGTGCGCCGAGCAATTGTGCGCGCCCCGAGCCGAGCTCGGCCTGCGCCGCCGCCGCGCTGGCGTGAAGCGCGCGCGTCTGCGCCAGTTCGCCGCGGATCGCTGCGGTCCGTGCACGCACCAGCGGCAACGAGGCGCCGAACACCGCGCGGACGTGGACAAGGTCGTCGAGGCTGCCCGGCTGAACGATCGCCACCGCCGCGGGACAACGCGCGAGCGCGGTCAAGCCGGTCAGCAACCGTGCAATCGGCGCCTGCTGCGCGGCGAGTTGCTGCCGCTGTTTGGCGAGCTCTCTGTCGGTGGTGGCAGCGCGCAGCCCGGCGATCGCGATCTCGGCCTCGGCAACCTCGACCCGCGCTTCCAGCGCCGCCTCGTTCAGCCGCGCGCGGCGGATCGTATTGCCCGTCGCCGCGGCGGCACGATCCGCTTGCGCGGCGCGGCGCTGCGCCGCAGCGCGGGTCGCCTGCGCGGTGCGAAGCGCCGCCGTGGTGACCCGTTCGGGCGCGGCGGTCGCCTGTGCGACGACACCGAGCAGCGCCCCGCTCAGGACCACGGCCGCGACCGCGGAGGCGAAACGGCGCACGCCCCTAGCCTTCACGGTGGTATGGGTGGTTGGCGAGGATGCTGGTCGCGCGGAACAATTGTTCCGCCAGCATCGCGCGCGCGAGCAGGTGCGGCCAGGTCGCGCGCCCGAACGAGACGAGCAGGTCAGCCTCGGCGCGCTCGGCATCGCCGAAGCCATCGGCGGCGCCGAGCAGGAATCGTGCTTCCCGCACGCCGTCATCGCGCCAGCGGCCGAGCGTTTGTGCGAACGCGGTCGAGCCGAGTATCTCGCCCTTTTCATCGAGCAGTACGCGGCGGCTGTGGGGCGGCCGGTCGGGCTCGCGCCCGCCCTGATCGGGCAGTTCGGTCACCCGTGTCGGCCAAATGATCCGTTTCAGGTAGCGCTCGACCAGTTCGGCCTCGGGCGAGCGGCCGATCCGGCCCCTCGCGACGATGTGCAGCAGCAGGTCAGGCGTTCCCCGAGACTGGCGAAACGGCTGCGTCCTGCGCGGGCGCCGCCGGCGCATCACCGAACGACCACATCCGCTCCAGATTGTAGAAGGTGCGCACTTCGGGACGGAACAGGTGAACGATCACGTCGCCTGCGTCGATCAGCACCCAATCGGCGGTCGGCAGGCCTTCGATGCGGGCGGAGCGCCCGGTTTCGCGCTTGACCTTCTCCGCGAGCTTGGCCGCCATCGAGGCAACCTGACGCGTCGAGCGGCCCGAGGCGATCACCATGTAATCCGCGATCGAGGACTTGCCCGCGAGCGGGATGGAGATCGTATCGACGGCCTGATCGTCGTCGAGCGACTGCATAACAATCCGATGCAGCGCCTCGACATGGTCGGGGTCTGTTGATCGGTTCGCGACGTGGGTGGCGGGCAAGGTTGCTCCTCAGTTTGCCGGTTCGGGTAAGGATATGGGAGGCACGAACCGTTGGTGCCATAGCGGATCGGCGGCGCGTCTGAGCGTCGCGGAGGTCGGGTCCGGGCGGAAACGCAGCAGCACCAGCGCCGGCACACTCCAGTCGGTCCAGTCCTTGGCCGTGCGCGACGGGTGGGCGAAGCGCCTGAGCCACGCCATCGCGGGGGCCGCGACGGCGCGTGCATCATATCCGGGGCGGGCCACGACCGCAATCGGCATCGTGCGCGCGATATCGCGCCAGCGCCGCCAGGCAGAGAATTGCACCAGATTGTCCGCGCCCATGATCCAGACGAACCGGTCGCGCGGATACCGGCGGGTGATAAAACGAAGCGTGTCGACCGTGTAACGGGTGCTCAACCGCGTTTCGACGTCGCTCGCGCGAATGCGGCTGCGCCGTGCCATGACGCGTGCGGAGGCGAGCCGCGCGGCGAACGGCGCCATGCCGGCCGCGGGCTTGAGTGGATTGCCCGGCGACACGAGCCACCACAGTTCATCGAGTGCGAGCGCGTCGATCGCGGCAAGCGAGATGCGACGGTGGCCTGAGTGCGCGGGATTGAACGATCCGCCGAGCAGCCCGATGCGGCGCGTCACGACCGCGTGTTTCCGGTGATCACCCGCGGACCTGCCCCGTCCCGCGGCCGACCCATTTGTAGGTCGTCAGCCCCTCCAGCGCGACGGGCCCGCGCGCGTGAAGGCGGCCGGTGGCGATACCGATCTCCGCGCCGAGACCGAACTCCCCCCCATCGGCGAATTGCGTTGACGCGTTCCACAGCACGATCGCGCTGTCGCAGCGTGCGAGGAACTGCTCCGCCACCTGCTCGTCGCCCGCGACGATCGCGTCGGTATGGCCCGAGCCGTGACGCGCGATATGAGCGAGTGCTTCGTCCACGCCGTCTACCAGGGCGACCGAGCAGATCGCGTCGAGGTATTCGGTATCCCAATCGGCGGGATCAGCAGGTTGTACGATCTCGCCGATAGACGCTTCCGTCGGATCGCCGCGCACCTCGCAGCCAGCCTGCTGCAATGCCTCTACCAGCATGACCGGATCGGCGAAGTCGCGGTCGATCAGCAGCGTCTCCATCGCGCCGCAGATGCCGGTACGGCGCATCTTCGCGTCGAGCACGATCGCACGCGCCATGCCGGGGTCAGCGGAGGCGTGGACGTAGACGTGGTTGATGCCGTCGAGATGCGCGAGCACCGGCACGCGCGCCTCGGCCCGGACGCGCGCGACCAGGCTCTTGCCCCCGCGCGGTATAATGAGGTCGATCAATCCGTCGGCGGCCAGCATCGCACCCACTGCAGCGCGATCGGTCGTGGAAACGAGCTGCACCGCATCTGCCGGGATCCCGGCGGCGGCGAGCCCCTCGATTATTGCCGTATGGATCGCACGATTGCTCTCGACCGCCTCCGATCCGCCGCGAAGAATCACCGCATTGCTCGCGCGCACGCAGAGAGCGGCGGCATCGGCAGTAACGTTGGGGCGGCTCTCGTAGACGATGCCGATCACTCCGATCGGCACGCGAACGCGGCTGAGCACGAGGCCGTTAGGCCGCGTATCGGTGTCGATCACATGCCCGACCGGATCGGTCAGGCCGGCGACCGCGGCGACGCCGCTGGCGATCGCATCCACTCGTGCCGGGTCGAGCCGCAGCCGATCGAGCATCGCGTCGGACAAACCGGCCGCGCGCCCGCGCGCCACATCGATCGCATTGGCGGCGAGGATCGCATCGCGGGCGCTGCGCAGCGACTCTGCTGCACGCAGCAGCGCGTCGGCCCGGCGCGCGTCCGGTGTGCTGGCCAGGCTCGCGGCGGCGCGACGCGCACGCTCGCCCATTCGCGCGATCAGCATGGTCGAGGCGTCGGGGTCGAGCATCAGCGTCGCGCTAGCACGAATTGCACGACGCGGCGACGGCGACGATGGTGCGGGCCACTGGCGCGCGGTGCACCACCGCTTACATAGGTTGCATGACAAGCCAGTCCGTCGGTCGCCGTCGTTTTCTCGCCCTTGCCGGCATGGGCACTGCCGCCACCACGCTGATGGCGTGCGGCGCGCGCTCGGCCGCGGCGGCGGAGCATTTTCCACTCACCAAGAGCGATGCGCAGTGGCGCGCGCAGCTCGGTCCGACGGCCTATCAGGTGCTGCGCCAGGAAGGCACCGAGCGGCCGTATTCGAGCCCGCTCAATGGTGAACACCGCGCAGGTATCTTCGCGTGCAAGGGCTGCGCGCGACCTTTGTTCTCGAGCAAGACCAAGTTCGAGAGCGGAACGGGTTGGCCGAGTTTCTGGGCGCCGCTGAAGGGTGCGGTCGCGACGCGTCGCGATTCGACGCTGGGCATGATCAGGACAGAGGTACACTGCCCACGCTGCGGCGGACACCTGGGCCATGTGTTCGACGACGGGCCCAAGCCGACCGGCCTGCGCTATTGCATGAATGGCATCGCGATGACGTTCCGCCCGGCGTGATGCCGTCGCGGACGGTGTTGCGCTGATCCCAGCCTTGCCGTCATCTCGGGCTTGATCCGGGTTACGTCTGGCCAGTCCGCAGACGAAAGCGGATCTCCATTGAAATCGGACGGCGGTTCTGGCTGCCTCAGTTCGCCGCGGCGAGCGCGACGCCGGCCGCGACATGAACCGGCGCGTTGGTAGCGATCGTCATCGTTGGCAGCGTCGGCTCCGCGGTCGCGGGCTCAGCGTGTGCGCCATGCGCGTAGATGAACCCTTGCACCGGGTTCACCGAGGTGCCGAGATCGTGGTTGGCGGCGAACCACACGCGCACCTGGCTCCAATCGCCGGCGGGCGACACATCAACGGCGCGCACGTCGCGCTCGATCCCGCCGCGGGTCGACCAATTGGCGTGGGTCAGCAGCACTTCGCGATCGCTGACGATGCGGCTGACCATCGCAACATGGCCGACGCGCATCCGCGACGTCGCCTTGAACGCCATCACCGCGCCGACCGCGGGCGTGTTGCCGCGATCGTAGCGACCCGCCGCCTGCCCCCACCAGGTGTTCGCATTGCCGCGCAGGTCGATGCCCGACACCTCGCGCGCGAACGGCACGCACTGGAGATACTTGGCCGAGGCGGGGACCGCCGTCATCAGGGTGCAAGAAACCACCAGCGCGAAACGCGCTGCCAAAGACTTCAAGTTCACGGGTGACCCCCCGGCCAAATGACAGTGTTGAGCCGCTGCTAGCCGGAGGTTTTGAAAACAACAAACGTCGGCGGAACCTTTTCCGACGAAGTGAGTAGCCGCGGCGACGAACCGGGTTTCGCCGCGTCATCAGTGTAGAAACACTGCCCTTTTCTTGGCTTTAGGCCGCCGGGCCGGGCGACGCAGCGTCCATTACGGGCGCGCCGCTCAGCCGTTCCATCCGCAGGCTGTGCTCGGCGCGGCCGAACGGGAAGCGGGCGTAGAAAAAGGCGGCCAGGCAGGCGAGCGCGACGTAGCAGCCGGCATAGATCAACGTCAGCCGATCGAGCACCGCGACCGGAACCTGCCCCGGCACCGCCTTGGCCGGGAACCCCGCCGCGGTCAGGATCAGGCTGCCCAGGAAGATGCCCACCCCGCTGGTGCATTTCTGAATGAAGAAGCCACCGGCGAAGAACACGCCCTCCGACCGACGCCCCGTGGTGACTTCCGAGTCCTCGACCACGTCGGCTAGCATCGAGGCACCCAGGATATAGGCGGTGACCCCGCACGCGGTGCCCGCCGCGGCGATCGCGAACAAGAGCGGCAACGCGTAGGGTGAGCCGACCGCCGGGAACAGCCCGGCGAGCCGCAGCCAATATGGCATCGTGCCGATCGCCATGCCCATCACGGCCGCGGTTGCCGCACCGCGCGGCTTGCTGCCCGCTGCGCCGATCCGCGGTGCGGCAACGAAGGCGAGCGCTACGCCGCCGAATAGCGAGACGCTCAGCCACACGAAGTCGAACCCGCGGAACCCCCACACATAGGTGTAGAGATAGTTGGTCATCGCGTAGCTGATCCCCTGCGCGGTATAGGCGAACAGCCCCGCGAGCATCAGGATGGCGAAGGCTCGGTTCTTCACCGTCTGGCGCATCTCGCGGAAATTGTCGGCGAGCGACTGCCGCACCGCCGGCGGCTTGGGCAGGTTCGGGATCTCCTTGTGCGTACCGATAGCGGAGGTGAGGATCGTCACGCCCATGAACAGCGCGCCCGCGAGCGCGAACCCGCTATAGCCGGCACGATTGAGCAAGCCGTTCGGGTAACCGGGCGCGGGTGCCAGAAACCAGACATAGGCGCCGACCAGCATCAGCAGCCCTCCCGCCCAGCCGAACAGGTAGCGGTACGCCATGATCCGGGTACGCTCGTCGTAGTCGCCCGACAATTCGGCGGCGAGCGCCTGGCTGGGTACCTCATATGCGCTGACCGCGGAGCGGACGAGCACCGCGACCACGAACAGCCAGCCGAGGATCACCTGTTCGGATGCCTGCGGCGGGTTCCACAGCATCAACCAGCCGAGCATGATCGGCAGCGCGGCGCCGTACATCCACGGGTGCCGCCGCCCCCAGCGCGTGCGCGTGCGGTCGGAAAAGAAGCCCACGGTCGGGTCGACGAACGCGTCGATGATCAATGCCGCCATGATGACGAGCCCGACTGTCGCCGCGGGCACGCCGACCACCTGATTGTAGAACAACAGCAGGAACGTGCCGAACCCTGAGTCCTTGACGCCGTAGGCCGCGGCACCGACCCCGTAGCTCGCCATCGTCGCGGGCGACAGCCGGCGCAGCTTGGGCGCGCTGCCCGACGGGACGGTGCTGCCGGGTGCCGCCGGGTCGACGCCCGCGGCAAGACTCATTGAAATGCTTCCAACGCGGAAAAGAGCGAGGGCTGGGTCGCGTCCCAGCTCGCGCGGGTACCGATCGTCAGCCCGCCATCGACGACGATCGACGTGCCGGTGACGAAGGCAGCATCGTCGCTGGCGAGATACGCGACCGCGGCTGCGATATCCTCGGGCCGCCCGGCACGCTTAACCGGTTGCGCGTGCGCCGCGATCCCGGCGATCGCCTGGTTGGCCTGCGCGCGCTTGTCCTCCGGCACGTCGAGGTGGCGGGTGAAGATGTTGGTGGTGATGAAGCCCGGGATCACCGCGTTGACGCGAATGTCGTGGGCAGCGAGGTCGGCGGCGGCGAGCTTGGTCAGATGCAGCACGCCCGCCTTCGCGGTCGAATAGGCGATTGGCGCGTAGCCGCTGCCGAGTGCGGACACGCTGGACGTGTTGACGATCGCGCCCCCGCCGCGCCGGGCCATCAGCGGTGCGGCGTAGCGGATGCCGAGCGCGACCGAGCGGAGCAGCAACGCCTGCGTCCGGTCCCAGTCGTCGGGTGCGATCTCGTCGATCTTCTCGCGCGCGCCGCCGGCCCCTGCGTTGTTGAACAGGATGTCGAGTCCGCCCGCATCATCGGCTGCCTGGAGCAGCGCGGCGATCGCCTCCGCACTGGTGACGTCGGTGTGCTGGAAGTGGATGCGCCCCTTCGACGTGGCGGCGACCTCCGCGCCGGCGGTCGCGTCGATGTCGCCGATCCAGACCTCGGCGCCTTCCTCGACCAGTCGAATGGCGGTCGCGCGGCCGATGCCCGATGCACCACCCGTCACGACCGCGCGCTTACCTGCAAGCCGCATCCGCTCTCCTGTTCCCCGGTCTCTTCCATCATGAGCCGGCGTTTTCAGCATCATAGTATGGGGTATTGCAGCGTCAATCCATCGTCGTTCGAATGTCGGGTTTGGCGCGCTTGTCTCGGCCGGCACGGCGCGATAGAGCGTGGCACGGCTTCACCGAATTGGGCAGAACATGGCTCTCGACACCGAAACCTTCGACGCGCTGATCGACCATCTGCGCCGCTTCGTCGCCGACCGGCTGCGCCCGCTGGAGGGCGAGGTCGAGGCGAACGACGCCATCCCTGACGCGGTCGTGCAGGAAATGCGTGAAATGGGGCTGTTCGGCTTGTCGATCGCCGAGGAATACGGCGGGCTCGGGCTCAATATGCTGGAGGAAGCCAAGGTCGCGATCGAGATGGGGCGCACGACGCCCGCGTTCCGGTCGACCTTCGGCACCAACGTCGGGATCGGCAGCCAGGGCCTCGTCATGGCGGGGACGCCCGAGCAGAAGCGCGAGTGGCTTCCTCGGATCGCCAGCGGCGAGGTGGTGACGAGCTTCGCACTGACCGAGCCCGACGTCGGATCGGATTCGGGCGCAGTGAAGACGCGCGCGGTGCGCGATGGCGACGTGTACCGCCTGTCGGGAACCAAGCGCTACATCACCAATGCCGACAAGGCCGACCTGTTCACCGTGATGGCGCGGACCGGAGACGAGCCCGGTGCGCGCGGGGTGTCCGCGTTCCTGGTGCCCAAGGCGCTGGCGGGCGTGACGATCGGCGAACCCGAGAAGAAGATGGGGCAGAAGGGCGCCAAGGTCGCCGACGTCAATTTCGACGACGTGGCTGTGCCGGTCGCCAATCGGCTGGGCGCGGAGGGTGAGGGCTTCAAGATCGCGATGCGCGTGCTCGACCGCGGGCGGCTGCACATCAGCGCGGTGTGCGTCGGCGTCGCCGAGCGGTTGATCGCCGACTGCGTCGCCTATGCCGCGGAGCGCAAGCAGTTCGGCAAGCCGCTCGCCGATCACCAGTTGATCCAGGCGATGATCGCCGACAGCAAGACCGAGGCACTCGCCGCACGCGCGCTGGTGCTCCAGACCGCGGCCCAGAAGGACGCCGGCACCGACGTGGTGATGGAGAGCGCCGCGGCGAAGTATTTCGCGTCCGAGATGGTGGGCCGCGTCGCCGACCGCGCGGTGCAGATCTACGGCGGGGCGGGCTATATCGCCGATTACGGGATCGAGCGGCTGTACCGCGACGTGCGGCTATTCCGCATCTACGAAGGCACGAGCCAGATCCAGCAGATCATCATCGCGCGCGAGACGATGAAGCGCGGCGGCTAAACCGCTCGGGGAAGCGCGACGGCTGAGCAGCATTACACGGGAGAGGGTAGCGGGTGGGGCCTCCCCTCACCCCGGCCCTCCCCTGGTTGGGAGAGGGAGAGGTTATGGATACGAGCAGGCTGTTCCGGCTGGACGGGCGCATCGCACTGGTGACCGGGGGTAGTCGCGGCATTGGCAAGATGATCGCCGCGGGTTTCATCGCGCAGGGTGCGACCGTGTACGTATCGAGCCGCAAGGCGCCGGCATGCGACGAAACCGCGGCAGAACTGGGCGAGCGCTGCATCAGCCTGCCCGCCGACGTGTCGACCGTCGAGGGCTGCCGCGCACTGGCCGCCAAGCTCGCCGAGCGCGAGGAGCGAGTCGACATTCTCGTCAATAATGCGGGCGCGGCCTGGGGCGCGCCGTTCGAGGACTTTCCCGAGAGCGGCTGGGACAAGGTCATGGACCTGAACGTGAAGTCGCCGTTCTTCCTGACGCAGGCGCTTCACCCGATGCTCAAGGCCGCCGCGCGGCGCGAGCAGCCGGCCAAGGTGATCAACATCACCTCGATCGACGGGCTCAGGCTCAATCCATGGGACACCTACAGCTACCATGCCTCCAAGTCGGCGCTGATCTATCTGACCAAGCGGATGGCGGCGCGGCTGGTCAAAGACGCGATCAACGTGACCTCAATCGCGCCGGGCGCTTTCGCCAGCGAGATGAACCGCGCCGCGCGCGACCACGGCGACGCGGTGGCGCAGAACATCCCGGCCAAGCGGATCGGCTATGACGAGGACATGGCGGGAACCGCGATCTATCTCGCCAGCCGCGCGGGCGATTACGTGATCGGCGAGACGATCGCGGTTGACGGCGGCATCGTCAACGCGAGCCTGGGCAGCTCTATCGATCCTTGATGCGATCGAAGTAGCGGTGGCGAGCACGGTGCCGTCACCCGCTGCTCGCCTGCGCGTCAGGTCACCAACGCTCGCATCAACGCGGACTGCGCGTCACCATTCGTGGCGACTTGCGGCAATGCCTGAGCGGCTGAAAGGTCGCAAAAGTCCGAACGGTCACACCCTACCCATGCGCGCGCGCAGGGTTATTCGGTTGTGACAGAGCCGATCGCGATGTGCCTAACCAAGGACGTGTAGAACAGCGCCGTTTGATCAGTCCACCGACTCTTACACGAACGGCAGCTTCGCCTCGCGCACCGCGGCGACATATTGCTGCATCGCGTAAGCGGCCTTGGACGACAATTTGAGGAAAGCGCGGCGTTTGTCGAACGGGTCGGCCTCACGCTCGAACAGGCCGGCGTCGGTCAGCTTGGTGATCCAGCGCAGCGCGGTGGTCGGCGGCACGGCGGCAGCGATGCACAAGCTGGACACCGACACCTGCCCGCGTTCGAGCTGGGCGGCGAGCAGGTCGAGCAGCATGTCCCAGGCGGGATCCTCGAACAGTCCGGCCTCGAAGAAGCGATCGCGCAGGCGGCGCGCGCGGATCACCTCGCGGACCTGCATCGCGGTCACATCGAAGCTGAGCGGCGGCGGTGCCAAAGGTTGCAGCCGCTGCTCGTTCTGCCGCTGCCGCGTCGCTTCGCTTTGCCGGCTGAGCCGCGCGACCACTTCGGCGATGCGCGCGACCTCGGCGTTCAGGCGCTGCAGCCGCGCCGCCTCGCTCTCGTTGACGCGCTCGGCGACGGACGCGACGCCGTTGTCCTCGGCCGCGATCGCGAGTGCCGCGATCCATTCCGCCGCCTCGGGCTCGCACAGCAACTGCGCGGCCGCATCGGTGCACGTCGCCGCGACCAGATCGAGCAGCGCGAGCGGAAACGCGATCACGAGCGGCCAGTCACGCGACGCCGCGAGCTGATCGAGGCGGGCGAGCAGGTCGGCGGACACGTCGGTAGCCGCGACGAGATCGAGGATCAGCACCGGGCGTCCGACATGATCGGCGAGGCCGGCGAGATCGGCGCCGAGCGAGTATTCGCGGCTCACCCGCGCGTTCAGTGCATTCAGCGCAGCGGTCCGCGTGTCCGCCTCGCGTGCCTCACGCCCGATCACCACCACGTCGAAGCGTGAGGCGGGGGCCACGTCCGCGGGGAAGGTCCATGCCGGGGCGGCACCGGCCCGATCCGCGTGCATGCTCATGTCCGACCCAGCCCCTTCTCTCGCGATCATGCGGCAATCTAGCGCAACAACGCCGATCTGACGGAAGTTTCCGCCACAATGGAGCAAATAGTCAATCGAGTGACTTAACGATCTCCTCGACCATCTTCTTTGCATCAGCCAGCAGCATCATGGTGTTGTCCATGTAGAAGACGTCGTTGTCGACGCCCGCGTACCCCACGCCGCCCATGCTGCGCTTGACGAACAGCACGGTCTTCGCCTTTTCGACGTCGAGCACGGGCATGCCGTAGATCGGCGAGGTCTTGTCGGTCTTGGCCGCGGGGTTGGTCACGTCGTTCGCGCCAATCACGAAGGCGACGTCGGTCTGCGCGAACTCCGAGTTGATGTCCTCGAGCTCGAACACCTCGTCGTACGGCACGTTCGCCTCGGCGAGCAGGACGTTCATGTGGCCGGGCATGCGCCCCGCGACCGGGTGGATCGCGTATTTGACGCGGACGCCGTGTTCCTTGAGCTTGTCCGCCATCTCACGCAGTACGTGCTGCGCCTGCGCGACCGCCATGCCGTAGCCGGGCACGATGATGACCTGCTCGGCCTGGCTCATCAGGAAGGCCGCGTCCTCGGCCGAGCCGCGCTTCCATGGCCGATCGACCTTGGCCCCGCCCGCGCCGCCTGCCTCGGCACTCTGGCCGAAGCCGCCCGCGATCACGCTGATGAAGGAACGGTTCATCGCGCGGCACATGATGTAGGACAGGATTGCACCCGACGATCCGACCAGCGCGCCCGTGATGATCATCGCGGTATTATGAAGCGTGAACCCCATCGCCGCCGCCGCCCAGCCCGAGTAGCTGTTGAGCATCGAGACGACCACCGGCATGTCCGCGCCGCCGATCGGCACGATTAAGAGAAAGCCGATCGCGAAGGAGAGCAGCACGACGATCCAGAAATCCCACGGCGATTGCGTCGCCCAAAAGGAGAAGGCGAACCACGCGATCATCAGCGCGACGCCCAGGTTGATCGGGTGGCGCGCGGGCAAGAGGATCGGCGCGCCGCCCATGTTGCCGTTCAGTTTGAGGAACGCGATGACCGAGCCGGAAAAGGTGATCGCGCCGATCGCGACGCCAAGGATCATCTCGATCCGGCTGACCTGGTGAATGACCGCGAACGGCTGACCGATGAGCGGCGTCACGACGTCGGCGATGCCGAAGGCTACCGGGTTGAGATAGGCGGCGACCGCGACCAGCACCGCGGCCATGCCAACGAGCGAGTGAAAGGCAGCGACGAGCTGCGGCATCGCGGTCATCGCGATCCGGCGCGCGGTGACAATGCCGATCGCGGCGCCGATACCGATGGCGGCGAGGATTTCGAACACCGCGGACTTGTCGACGCGCGACAGGATCGCGGCATAATCCTCGCCCTCGACGATCAGCGACACGGTCGGGACGTGGGTGACTAATGTGGTTACGACCGCTACGCCCATCCCGATCATGCCGTAGCGGTTGCCCTGCTGGCTGGTCGTCGGGCTGGAGAGACCGCGCAGCGCCAGGATGAAGCACACGCCCGAGACGAGGTAGGCGAGCGCCACCCAGGGATTGACCGCGACCTGTTCCACTTCGTTGCTCCCCCGATTATTCCGTCACCCTGCCCGCGTGCGCGGACGGCGCCGCGTCAGTGTTTGGCGGCGGCGGGCCGCTCCTTCTTCTTGTACATGGCGAGCATCCGGCTGGTGACCGCGAAACCGCCGAAGATGTTGATGCTGGCGAGCACGACGCCGATGAGCCCGAGCCACTTCGATCCGGTGCTGCCCGCCGCCGCACTCGCGATCAGCGCGCCGACGATGATGACCGACGAGATCGCGTTGGTCACCGCCATCAACGGCGTGTGAAGTGCCGGCGTCACCGACCACACGACGTAATAGCCGACGAAACACGCCAGCACGAAGATCGACGAAATCGCGACGAAGTCCATTCAAGCAGCTCCGGCTAGATCCTCCCCATGCCCGGCATGGGGAGGGGGACCGCCCGACGGGCGGTGGAGGGGCGATGCGGCGCGCGCGACAGCGTCTGCGACCGCATCCGGATCGCGCAAGATGTCCGACGCGGCGATACGCAGGATCATCAGCCCGTTTGCGTGCAAGGCGGCGTCACGGCGTGCGTCGTGCAGCGGCCGGGCGCCGCGGCTGTGCGCCTCGCCATCCACCTCGACCGCCAATCGCGACGCGGGACAATAGAAGTCGAGCACGTATCCGGCGATCGGGTGCTGGCGGCGGAACTTCACGTCGGCGCTGCGGCGGCGCAGGCGCTGCCATAGCAGGACCTCCGGAAGGGTCATGGCACGGCGTAACGCGCGCGCATGCCGGACGGGTGAAGCCCCTCCACCGTGCTGCGCACGGCCCCCCTCCCCATGCGGGGCATGAGGAGGATTTGAGGTCACGCCGACAGCCTCGCGTTGACGATCTGTCCGTCCCTGGTCAGCCGGACCGCGTCGCCGATCTCGGCGTCGAGGACCGGGCGGCCCTGTTCCTTGTCCCAGAAGGTCGACAGGAAGTTGTACAGGTTGCGCGCGAACAGCGCGGAGGCGTCGGTGGCGAGGCGGCTGGCGACGTTGCGGTGGCCGATGATCCTGACGCCGTGACGGATGACCACCTCGCCCGCAACCGCGCCCTCAACGTTGCCGCCCTGCTCCACCGCCAGATCGACGATCACCGAGCCGGGTCGCATCGTAGCGAGCTGCGCGTCGCTGACGAGCCGCGGCGCGGGGCGGCCGGGGATCAGCGCGGTGGTGATGACAATGTCCTGTTTCGCGATATGCGCGGACACGAGCTCGGCCTGCGCGGCCTGGTATTCCGCACTCATCTCGCCGGCGTAGCCGCCGCTGCCCTCGCCCTCGATGCCGGCGACGTTTTCGACGAAGATCGGTTTGGCGCCGAGCGACTGGATCTGCTCGCGCGTGGCGGAGCGGACGTCGGTCGCCGACACCTGCGCACCCAGCCGCCGCGCGGTCGCAATCGCCTGCAGCCCGGCGACGCCAACCCCCATCACGAACACCTTGGCGGCGCTGACCGTGCCTGCCGCGGTCATCATCATCGGAAATGCGCGGCCGTATTCCGCTGCGGCGTCGAGCACCGCCTTGTACCCGGCAAGATTCGACTGCGACGACAGAATGTCCATCGATTGCGCGCGAGTGATGCGCGGCATGAACTCCATCGCCAGCGCTTCGAACCCTGCGTCGGCGTAGCTCTCGACGCGCGCACGTTCGCCAAAGGGATTGAGCCCGGCGACGATCCACGCGCCGGTCGCCGCGCCCGCGATCGTGGCCACGTTGGGGCCCTGCACGCCCAGCAGGATGTCCGCCCCCGCGACTGTGGCGGCACGGTCGCCGATGCTCGCGCCCGCGGCCGCGTAATCGGCATCGGCATAGGAGGCGCGGACGCCTGCGCCCGCCTCCACCGTGACCTCGGCCCCCAGGCCTACGAACTTCTTCACCGTCTCCGGTGTCGCCGCGACGCGGCGCTCGCCGTCCGCCCCCTCGGCCAGGACAGCGATCTTCACCATGGTTAGGCGATCAGCCAGATGACGAAGAAGGCGATGATCGCGACCGCGACCGCGCCCCATTTCATCATCGCGATCACGCGATCGTAGGTGGAGACGTGCGCCTTCATCTGCGATGGTTGGGCAGCCATATGGTCCTCTCGAGACGTGGTCGTTTCGTGCCCGACCCTATGCACGCCCGCGCGCGCTGGCAACGGCCGATATGCGACGAACCGCATGTCCATGCTTGGGACGGTTTAAGCTCGGCTTTACTCCATTACGCTATTTACATGCCGGAAAGAACCTTCCGGGGACACACGAATGACGCGCAACGGGCAGCGCTTACTGATGCTGATCGACGAGGAGCCGGCACAGCGACGGCTGGTCGCGGCGTTGGCTGCGCGCGGGGGCTGGCGGACGCTCTTTGCGAACGATGGCGAGATTGCGCTGGCAACGCTCGGCACGCACGAAGGGATGCAGCTCGACGCGATCGTGCTCGATCACTGGTCGGACGATGCCGCGGCGGCCAAGCTGATCGCGGAGCTGCGCGCCAATCGCCCGGCGCTCCCCATCCTGATGCTGACCGCGAACGGATCGGTCGCGCATGCAGTGTCGGCGATGCGCGCAGGTGCCACCGACTTCCTGGTCAAACCGCTGGCGCCCGAGCGACTGTTGCAGGCGCTCGACGCCGCGGTGGCCGGAAGCGCAGCAGGCGAGCTGCGCCCTTTGACCGAGAAGATTCCAGCGATGCTCGGCTTCGACGAAATCGTCGGCTCCGCGCCCGAATTCCGCGCCGCGCTTGCCATCGCGGCGAAGGCGGCACGCGCGCGCGTCTGCGTGCTGATCGAGGGCGAGCCGGGGGTCGGCAAGGAAGTGGTGGCGGAGGCGATCCACAACGCCTCCCCGCGTGCCCGCACGCAGATGGTGACGATCGACTGCGGCGCGCTGCCTGCCAATCTGATCGAGAGCGAATTGTTTGGTCACGAGAAAGGCGCGTTCACCGGCGCGTTCGAGCGCAAGATCGGTCGCCTGGTGGAGGCGGACGGCGGTACGGTGTTCCTCGACCACGTCGACGCAATCCCGCTCGACGTACAGGCGAAACTGCTGCGGCTGCTGCAATTGGGTGAGGTCCATCCGATCGGTGCGCGCCACCCGCGCGACGTCGACGTGCGCGTGCTTGCGGCGAGCGACAAGAATTTGGCCGAGGAGGTCGAGGCCGAGCGGATGCGTGAGGACCTGTTCTACCGGCTGAACGCGGTGCAGGTGACGATCCCGCCGCTTCGCGCGCGGGCGGGCGACATCCCGGCGCTGTCACGCCATCTGCTCGCGCGGATCGCGGGTCAGCCGGGGTTGCGCGAACTGGGGATCACCGACGACGCGCTGGCGCTGCTGGTCGACTATCACTGGCCCGGCAACGTCCGGCAGTTGCAGGACGCGTTGTTCCGCGCCGCGGTGCTATGCGAGGGCGACGCGCTGACCCGCGCCGACTTCCCGCAGATCGCGCAACTGGGCGGCCGCCCAGCGCGCGGTAGCCCCGCGCCGATGGCGCAGTCGGGCGGGGTGACGTTGTTCCTGGCCGACGGCAATCTGCGCCCGCTGGAGCAGATCGAGGCCGACGTGATCCGGCTGGCGATCGGCCATTACCGCGGGCGCATGACCGAGGTCGCGCGGCGATTGGGGATCGGGCGATCAACCTTGTATCGCAAGTTGAGCGAGTTGGGGATCGACAGCGCGGCTTGAGGCGCCGCGCGCCGCTGCTAGGCTGGCAGCATGGCAACGCATATCCTCATCACCGGCGCTGCATCGGGCATTGGGCTCGCCTGCGCGCAGCATCTGGCGACGCATGGTACGCAGCGGCTGGTGCTGGTCGATCGCGATGCCGATGCGCTCGCGCGGATCGCGCTGCCCGTCAGCATCGACCGGCTGATCGGCGACGTGCGCGACGAGGCGATGTGGGACGACGCCGCCCCGCTGCTCGCCGGGATCGATGCCGCAGTGGTCAACGCGGGCGTCGCGGGTGCGGGCGCGATTGCCGACCTGTCGTTCGCCGAGTGGCAGCGGATCGTCTCGGTCAACCTGGACGGCGCATTCCTGAGCCTGCGCGCCGCGATGCGCGCGATGAAGGGCAGCGGCGGCGCGATCGTCGCGACGGGGTCGGCCGCCGGGATCAAGCCCGAAGCAGGTGTCGCGGCGTACGGCGCGTCGAAGGCGGCGTTGCTCCACCTGGTTAAGGTCGCCGCCAAGGAAGGTGCGCCCGAGCGTATTCGCGTCAACGCCGTCGCACCCGCCGGGGTCGAGACGCCGGTATGGGACGGGGTGCCGATGTTCGCCGAACGTGCCGCACAGATCGGGCGTGATGCGGCGTTCGCGGAACTGGCGGCGATGGCGACACCGCTCGGACGCTATGCCAGACCTGCGGAGATTGCGGCGCAGGTCACCTTCCTGCTGTCGGATGCCGCGGCGCTGATCACCGGAACGACTCTGGTGTGCGACGGCGGCTACACGCTGTAGCTTACCACAGCACGCCCTTTTCGGGCTGCAGCGGCTTGGGCGCCTCGTCACCGATCGATTGCAGCAGGTCGATCTCGATCGTGCGGCACATGCCCGTCAGCGGCACGTCGTGCACCGTGTTGGCGAACGGATCGACCAGATCCTCACCGATCGCGAGCACCGCCAGGAACATCAGGCTCGCCACCGTCGAGCCGAGCGGGGTCGCGTAGCCGAGCGTCTCGACCAGCCCGATCGGCAACAGGATCGCGAAAACGTGGGTGAACAGCGTCGGCAGGAAGCGATATTGGTTGGGCAGCGGCGTGTTCTTGATCCGCTCCATCCCGCCCTGCGCGTTCGAGATGTCGACCAGCACCGCCTCCATCTGCGTCTGCTGGATGGTGTCGATCCAGCCGTTACGACGCGCGATGTCGATGCGGCGGCCGGTGCCGTCGAGCAAACCGTTGGCGACATTCGTCCGCTCGAGCGAGGGATGCGCCTCGTCTTCCGACAGATATTTGAGCACGACCTCGTCGACGGGCTGCTTGCGCAACTGACAGCGCAGCGCGTTGACGTAGGCGATCTGGCGCAGGACGATCGTCCGCTTCATGTCGCGCGCTTCGGGGTCGGGCAGGAAATTGCGCGCGGCGCGTGCGATGCTGCGCGACGCGTTGATCATCGCGCCCCACAGCGTACGCGCGTCCCACCAGCGGTCATAAGCCGAATTGACACGGAAACCGAGGAACAGCGCCAGTACCGAGCCGAACAGCGTCAGCGGCAGCGACGGCGCGCGGAACGGGAACTGCATGTAGATGATGGTGACGATCACGTCCCAGATGAACAGGACGGTGAGCGGTTTCCAGACTTCGACGAAAATCTGTTTGGCGCGGGGTACGGAGGTGACGATCATGACGCGCCTGTAACCAGCATCGCGTCAAACGGATGCACGATTAGTGCAAGATGGATAGCTGAGAAACGTATTGAAACGGCCCGATCGGACGCGGTCAACGAACCCGCAACGATTGCGGTCGACCTCAACTGACGAGCGCGCGGTCGCGCAGGCCCCGCCAGACGCGCAGCGCCTGCACCGTCTCCGCCACGTCGTGGACGCGAAGCAGTTGCACCCCCGCCTCGGCCCCTTTGAGCGCGAGCGCGACCGACCCGCCGAGCCGCTCGGCCACCGGCGCCTCGTTGGAGAGCGCACCGATCAGGCGCTTGCGGCTGGCGCCGAGCATGACGGGACAGCCGAGCCCGTGGAACAGCGCGAGGTTGTTGAGCAGCGCGAGATTGTCGGACAGTGACTTGCCGAACCCGATCCCGGGATCGACTGCGATCCGCGCGCGGTCGACGCCCGCCGCGACCACTGCGTCGATGCGTGCTTCCAGCCAGTCGAAGACCTCGGTCACGACATCGGCGTAGCCGCTGCCGCCGTGCGGACCCGCGGCTGGATCGGGCGAGTGCATCAGAATGACGGGCGCGCCGCTGCGCGCGACGACGTCGACCGCACGCTTGTCCCACATGAGCGCGGCGACGTCGTTGATGACTGCGGCACCGACCGCGAGCGCGGCATCCATCACCGCAGCCTTGCGCGTGTCGACCGAGACGAGCACGCCCGCGCCCGCCAGCCGCTCGATCACCGGTGCGACACGGCGGGCCTCATCCTCTTCCCACACCAACGGCGCACCGGGGCGGGTCGACTCGCCGCCGACATCGATCAGCGCCGCGCCCGCCGCAGCCATCGCGACCCCAGCCGCTGCCGCGGCGGCAGGGTCGTCCATGTTCGCGCCACCGTCGGAGAAGCTGTCGGGGGTGACGTTCAGGATACCCGCGACCTGCGGCTGGTCGAAGCGGAGCGTGCGGGGGCCGAGCTGCCAGGCGAGGCGGGGCGCGGTGACGCGCGCGTGCAGCGTCGCGGCGCGCTCGCCCAGCGACGCGATCTCGTCGACCGGCACGGTGTGGCGGCGCCCGCGATCAAGCACCTCATAGCCCGCGAACCATTGCATCCCGCCCGCGAGCCGCGCGACCGCGACGTCGGCGTGCGCCGCGGGGGTGTCGACGAACTGGACCGGGCGCAGGTGCATCGCCGCTTCGCCTAGGGCTGCGTCGCGAGCAGATAGGTCTGGCGCACCGCGTCGATCGGCTGGAGCGTGCCCGCGACCTCGTGGTGCCAGAAGGTCCAGCCGTTGCACGCGGGCGCATTCTGCAACGCCGAGCCGAGCTTGTGGATCGATCCGCTGGCGCCGCACGCCGACAACAGGCTGCCATCGGCGCGAACGGTGGCGGCGAAGCGCCGCTTCGCGTCGACCAGGACGGTGCCGGGCGTAAGGAAGCCGTTCTCGACCAGCACGCCGAACGCGACCTTGGGCGCGCTGCGTGGGCTCTGCATCGTCGCGAGCGCGGATTCATCGAGCGGCAGCGCGGCGGCGATCCGCTCCATCGCGGCATCGACGTAGCCGAGCTCGCGCTCAATCCCGATCCAGCGCCGCCCGAGCCGCTTGGCCACCGCGCCCGTCGTACCGGTGCCGAAGAACGGGTCGAGCACCACGTCGCCCGGCTTCGTGCTGGCGAGCAGGATGCGGTAGAGCAATGCCTCGGGCTTCTGCGTCGGGTGAACCTTGATCCCGCCCTTCTTCAACCGCTCCTGCCCGCCGCAGATCGGAAATTCCCAGTCGGAGCGCATCTGCAGCTCGTCGTTCAGCGTTTTCATCGAGCGGTAATTGAAGGTGTATTTCGCCTTCTCCCCCTTCGACGCCCAGATCAACGTCTCGTGCGCGTTGGTGAAGCGGGTGCCGCGAAAATTGGGCATCGGATTGGCCTTGCGCCAGACGATGTCGTTGAGGATCCAATAGCCGAGATCCTGCACCGCCGCGCCGACGCGAAAGATATTGTGGTAGCTACCGATCACCCAGAGCGTGCCGTCGTCCTTGAGGATGCGGCGCGCCTCCGCCAGCCAGGCGCGGGTAAAGGCATCATAGGAGGCGAAGCTGTCGAACTTGTCCCACTCATCGGTGACCGCGTCGACGTGGGACCCGTCTGGCCGGTTGAGGTCGCCGCCGAGTTGCAGGTTATAGGGGGGATCGGCGAAGATCATGTCGACCGATTTCGCCGGCAGCGCGCGCATCGCCGCGACGCAATCGCCCATCACGATCTGGTCGAGCGGGAGGACCGACTCCTCGTCGCCAGCCGCGCGCTTGGCCCGCGCGACCTTTGTTAACACACCCATCACCCAGGCCCCCTTGAACGACCCCTATCGTGCGGGAAAGCAGGACTCCGTCAAGCGGACTTTATTGACGAACATGGTTGAGGGTTCGTCAACGCGGCGGAACGGAAGCGGACCGCGGCCAGATGTTGAGGTGACCGAGCGGGGGCGGACTCTAGCCGTTGTGGTGTGACTCGAAAGACTCAGCAGCCGGGCCAAGTGCGAACGGCAGCTCCGCCTGCGCCACGGGCGCGAAGCTGCGCCGGTGAATCGGCGCGGGTCCGTGCTCGCGCAAGGCCTTGAGGTGGGCGGCGCAGCCATAGCCCTTGTTCGAATGCCAGCCGTAATGCGGCCAGGTTTCGGCATGCGCGATCATGATGCGATCGCGGGTATGCTTGGCGATGATCGAGGCGGCGGCGATCGAGCTGCTGACCGCGTCACCCCCGACGATCGGGGTCGCGGCGTAGCTCCAGCGCGGCAAACGGTTGCCGTCGACCAGCACGTGACCGGGGGCGTGGCCGAGCAGGCCCGCGACCTGATCGACCGCGAGCGTCATTGCCTTCATCGTCGCCCAGTAGATGTTCAACCGGTCGATCTCGTCAGCCTCGACCACGCCGATGCCGACGATCGCGCAGGCCATCAGGCGGTCATGAAGCCGCGCGCGTTCCGTGGCGGGCAGTTTCTTTGAATCGTTGATGCCGCGCGGAATCCCCTTGGCAGGCAGCACAACCGCCGCGGCGACGACAGGTCCGGCGAGCGGCCCCCTGCCCGCCTCGTCAACACCCGCGACGGGGGGCAGGCAGAGCTTCTCGTGGCGCAGACCGGGCATCAGCGCGTCGCCAAATGGTCAAACGGCGCGAGGCCGAGTGCGTGTCCCATCGGGCCGTGGCCCCGCCCCAGCTCCGGCGGCGCGGCGAGCGCTGCCTGGACATAGCGGATCGCGCGCGCGGTCGCCTCGCGGAGCGGCAGACCGGCACCGAGGCCGGTCGCGACCGCGCTCGCCAATGTGCAGCCGGTGCCATGGGTGTGGACGGTGTCGACGCGCGGGTGGGCCCATCGTGCGACTTCGCCGCGGGCCGACACCAAGCGATCGACCACGGTATCGCCCGCGGCGTGTCCGCCCTTGACCAGCACATGGACACCCACCTTGGCCGCATAGGCGCGTGCTTCGTCCTCCACCGCGTCATCGGGCAAGTCGGGGCGACCGCACAGCACGCGGAACTCGGGCAGGTTGGGCGTGATCACGGTAGCGAGCGCGGCAAGGCGCCGCATCGCAGCGATCGTCGCCTCGTCGGCGAGCAGCGCCCCGCTGGTCGCGACCATGACGGGATCGAACACGATCCGGTCGCCGCATCGGCCAGAGGCGAGTTCGTCGGCGACCGCGTGCGCGATCGCCGAACTGCCAAGCATCCCGATCTTGACCGCGTCGACGCCGATGTCTCGGGCGACGCAAGCCATCTGCTCGACCACGAAGGCGGGCGGAACCGGGTGAATACCTTCGACACCCAAGGTGTTCTGCGCGGTGAGCGCGGTCACCGCGGTCATCGCATGGCCGCCGAGCATCGTCACCGTCTTGATATCGGCCTGGATGCCCGCGCCGCCGCCCGAGTCCGAGCCGGCGACGATCAGGATGCGCGGAACCGTCATGCGGGTGTCTTCGCGGCGGGCGTCAATGCGCGCGGGCGTGGCGGGTGGTGGAGGCAGGATGCTGCTTCAGCACCTTGCCCACGCGCGCGGGGCGGTCGAGCAGTTCGCCGCCGCAATCGGGGCACCGCTCGTCCAACGCATCGGCGCAATCGGCGCAGAAGGTGTTTTCCAGCGAGCAGATGAACGCGCCGCCCTCGTCGGCGGGCAGATCGACGCCGCAGCGTTCACAATCGGGGCGCATTTCGAGCATGACGGCGAGATAGCGACGCGCGCGAGCGGGGGGAAGTGGAACCAAGAAGCGTAGGCGCGCACGATGTCACAGGCGTCCGCCACACGTCCGCCACGCGCCTCCGACCTTGGCCGCGGATGGACTTGGCGCAGGCACGGGTTACAAGTCGCTGCGTTGTTCGCAGGCCCATTCACTCATGTCCACGCTCTCGCCACCCACGCTCACCATCGGCGAGCCCGCGCCGTGGTTCACCGCGCCGATGCTGGGGCAGGCGAGCGGCGCCGATTTCGACAAGGCCGGCGGGCGGCACGTGCTGCTGCTGCTGTTCGGCACCGCAGCGCATCCCGCCTGCGCGGCGGCGCTGGGCGTGTTGCAGGCGAATGCATTGCTGTTCGGCGACGCGCGCCTCGCGGTCCTGGGCGTCACGATCGACCCGCGCGACGCGGCGAACCCGCAGGTGCTCGCACTACAGCGCGCCGGCATGCACGTCTTCGTCGATGCCGACCAGCGCGTCAGCCGGGCCTACGGCGTCGTCGCGGATGGCACGAACGGCGTGACGATCCAGCCCTATTGGCTGCTGCTCGACCCGTCGCTGCGCATCACCGCACTGTTTCCGCTCAGCGCCGCTGCCGAGGCGATCGCGGCGTTGCGGCAGCAGCGCGACGCCGAACCGGTCGCGTCGGACGCACCCGCGCTGGTCCTGCCCAACATCGTCGATCCAGCTTACGCTGCCGAGCTGATCGCGCGCCACACTCGCGACGGCGGGCGCGAATCGGGCGTGATGCGGCAGGTCGGCGACCGGACGGTCGAGGTGCAGAACCATGCGGTGAAGCGCCGGCGTGATTACCTGATCGAGGATCCGCACCTGCAACATTACCTCCGCCAGGCAGTAATGCGGCGGCTGGTACCGATGATAGAGCGCTGTTTCCAATTTCGCCCGACCGAGATCGAGCGCTATCTCGTGTCGTGCTACGACAGCGGCGACGGTGCACATTTCGCGCCGCATCGCGACAACACCACCCCCGCCACCGCGCATCGCCGCTTCGCGGTCACGATCAACCTGAACGACGATTACGACGGCGGCGACCTGCGCTTCCCCGAATTCGGCGCGCGCACCTACCGGGCACCCCGATGCGGCGCGATCGTCTTCTCCTGCTCGCTGCTGCACGAGGTCACGCGGATGACCGCGGGGCGGCGCTATGCGACGCTGCCGTTCCTGTACGGCGGCGTGGGGGCATAAGGATGCGCGATGCGGTCGCCGACGCCGCCGGCGCCGGCGCCGGCGCCGGGCGCATCAGGCGGGCCGCACATCCGGTCGATCCGGCCGCACGGAGCCACCGGGGTCGATCGTTCACGCCGCGCGGCGGACCGCGTTGCAGATCGCGTCGACGATCTGTTCGATCTGGGCACGGTCGTCGCCTTCGGCCATGACGCGGATCACGGGTTCGGTGCCCGACGGGCGGATGACGAGGCGGCCGGTGCCCGCGAGTTCGGCCTCGGCGCGCGCGATCTCGGCCTTGACCGCCTCCTGCTCGAGCGGCTTGCCGCCGGCGAAGCGCACGTTCTTGAGCAATTGCGGCACCGGCTCGAAGCGGTGAAGCACCCGGCTGGCGGGCTGACCGGCGCGCTTGACCTCGGCGAGGACTTGCAAGGCGGCAACGAGGCCGTCGCCGGTGGTCGCGTAATCGGACAGGATGATGTGCCCTGATTGCTCGCCGCCGACATTGTAGCCGCTGCCGCGCATGCGTTCGAGCACGTGGCGGTCACCGACCTTGGTGCGCACCAGGCCGAGCCCTTGAGCGGCGAGGTGACGTTCGAGCCCGAGGTTGGACATGACGGTCGCGACCAGGCCGTCGCCCTTCAACCGTCCGGTGCGCGCCCAGCCTTCGGCGATCGTCGCCATCAACTGGTCGCCATCAACCACGCGGCCGCGTTCGTCGACCACGATCAGCCGGTCGGCATCGCCGTCGAGCGCGATGCCGATGTCGGCGCGGGTTTCCAGCACCTTGGCCGACAGCGCGCCGGGGTGGGTCGAGCCGATCTTGTCGTTGATGTTGAGACCGTTGGGCTGGACGCCGATTGAGATCACCTCCGCGCCCAATTCCCACAACGCCTCGGGCGCGACATTATAGGCCGCACCGTTGGCGCAATCGACAACGACGCGTAGACCGTCGAGCCGCAGGTCGGCGGGAAACGTCGTCTTGGCGAAGTGAATGTAACGGCCGCGTGCGTCGTCGATCCGCTTCGCGCGGCCGATTTCGGCGGGGGGTGCGAGCGTCACCTCGTTGGCGTCGATCAGCGCCTCGATCGCTTCCTCGTCCTCGTCCGACAATTTGTACCCGTCGGGGCCGAACAGCTTGATGCCGTTGTCACCGAACGGATTGTGGCTGGCAGAGATCATTACCCCCATGTCGGCGCGCATCGAGGCGGTGAGCATCGCGACCGCCGGGGTCGGGATCGGCCCGACGAGCGTCACGTCCATACCCACACTGGTGAAGCCTGCCTGCAACGCGCTTTCGAGCATATAGCCTGACAGGCGCGTGTCCTTGCCGATCACGACGCGGTGACGGTGCTGCCCGCGCAGGAAGTGGCGACCGGCCGCCATGCCGACGCGCATCGCCATCTCCGCGGTCATCGCGCCCGCATTGGTAAGCCCACGTATGCCGTCGGTGCCGAAATACTTTCTTGCCATCACGCCTTCCATCCGCTTCGCGCTAACGGGCTACATAACGGTTGGCGGTGAAAAGGGCGATAATGTCGCAGGCGACCAGAATCCTACTCTCGCTCGTCGTCGGACTGTCGGCCGGCATCGCGCTCGCCGCCTTTGCGCCCGGCTGGGTGCCGGGCGTCGCGGGCGTGGCGGAGCCGATCGGGTCGGCGTGGCTCCACGGGTTGCAGATGACGATCGTGCCGCTGGTCGTGTCGCTGCTGGTGACGGGCGTCGCCGCCACCGCTGAGGCCGCCAAGGCCGGGCGGCTCGCCGCGCGCGCGATCGCGCTTTACGTCGGCTTGCTGTTCTGCTCGGCCGCCGCCGCCGCGGTGCTGACGCCGCTGTTTCTTCAATCGGTGCCGCTGCCCGCCGCGTCGGCCGCGGCCTTGCGCGGCGCGCTGACGGGGGCGCAGGCGATCCCCGAGGTGCCGCCGCTCGGCGAGTTTCTGGCGGGTGTGGTGCCGTCGAACGTCGTCAAGGCAGCCGGCGACAATGCGTTTCTATCGCTGATCATCTTCACGCTCGTCTTCGCGTTTGCGCTCGGGCGGATCGAGCCCGAGCTGCGCATCCTGCTGACGAAATTTTTCACCGCGTTGCGCGACACGATGCTGGTGGTGATCGACTGGGTGCTGTGGATCGCGCCGGTGGGCGTGTTCGCGCTGGCGCTGGTGGTCGGTGCGCGCGCAGGTACCGGCGCATTCGGCGCGCTGGTGCATTACATCCTGACCGTGGTGGCAGTGGGCGTGGTCGTATCGCTGTTCGCCTACCCGCTCGTGCTGATCGGCGCACGACTGCCGCTCGGCCGGTTCGTGCGCGCGGCGCTGCCCGCACAAGTGGTCGCGATCAGCACGCAATCCTCGCTCGCCTCGCTGCCCGCGATGCTGGAGGGCACGCGCGCCGCCGGCGTGCCGGTTCGCGTCGGCGGGGTGACGCTGCCGCTCGCGGTCGCGGTGTTTCGCGCCACCGGTCCGGCGATGAACCTGGCCGTCGCCATCTATGTCGCGCGCTGGTTCGGCGTCGAGCTGACGTTCGGGACGATCGCGACCGCGACTGTCGTCGCGACGCTGACCTCATTGGGATCGGTCAGCCTGCCCGGCACGGTCAGCTACGTCAGCGCGATCGCGCCGGTGGCAGCGACGCTCGGCGCACCGGTCGCGCCGCTCGGGCTGCTGGTGGCGGTGGAGACGATCCCCGACATCATCCGCACTGTCGGCAATGTGACAATGGACATTGCGACCACCGCACTGCTCGGGCGCGGCGCCGAGCCAACGGTGGAGGACGACACGCTGGTGGAGCTGCCCGCCTAGCCGTGCGCGGCCGCGCTCGCCGCGCGGATGAACGACCAGACCTCTGGCGCGAAGGGAGGGGTCTGGTCCGATTGCCACGACGCCATGTCGTCGTACATGGCCGACACGCCCGCCGTCATCGCGGGCGTCGCCACCGCGGTGAAGGGCGCGAGCAGCGCCTGCCACTCGGCGAGCAACGCCTGCGCGTCCGGCGACGCGGGATCGAGCGGCAGCGCGGCGGCGATCCGCGCCGACAGGTCGCTCCACGCGGCAGCATAAGCATTCTGGTCGAACGTCGACGGCAGCGCGCGTGCAGCGTCGGCGAAGTCCGCCTCGCCTTGTGCCGACAGATAACGGTTCGAGATCGCGGTCCAATCCTGTTGCATGGTGTCTCCTTCGTTGATCAGCGTGCAGAGCGTGGACAGGTCGAGCGGCTCACCCAGCACAAGGCGGCGCTCAAGCTCGCTGAGCAGCGCGCGCGTCTGCGCCAGCGCGGCGGCACGCGCCTCCACCTCGGCGAGTTGCGCGGCGACCAGCGCGGCGAGATCGATGCTGCGCGCGCCCAGTACCTCGCCGATGCGTGCGAGCGGCAGTCCGGCGCGCTTGAGCGCGACCACCGCGTGCAGCCGCGCGAGTTCGCCCGCGCCATAGTGGCGGCGACCGGCGGCGGTGCGCAACGGGCGCACCAGCCCGCGTGTCTCGTAGAAGCGCAGCGCGCGGGTCGTCAGCCCGGTGCGGCGCGCGACCTCTGAGATGTCGAACGTGTCCATGCGGGTGACCTTAGGCGTTGACGCTGCGTCAACCGCAAGCGGCATTGACTCAGGCTCGTCACTTCTTATTAACAGCATTGTCAGTAAGGAGTCGACCTATGGCTACCCTTCCCCCCTTTCCCGGCACCGACGGCAAGCGCGACTGGCGCACTGCGATCGACGCGATCAAGAAGCTGATGAACAACGGCGACGACACGCAGCAGGTGTTCCGCATTATGCGCGCGTTGAACGTCGGCAACGCGCCCGAGAATTATGCGAAGCTGATCGCGACCGAGAAAGGCGGGCGGATCGCGCAGGATCACGTCGAATTGGCCGAGCGCTTCACCGATCCGGCCTTCGTCGCGAGCTTCGCGCCCGGCACCGTTGGTGCTGCATACCGGCATTTTCTGGAGAGCACGGGATATTCCGCCGACGGGCTGGTCGCGGTGAGCAAGCTCGCGCCCGACGAGGACGACATGGTCCACCCTTATGCCTGGATGGGGCGGCGCATCCGCGACACGCACGACATCTGGCACGTGCTGACGGGCTATCAGGCGGACGAAAGCCTGGGCGAAGCGGCGCTGGTCGCCTTCAGCTACGCGCAGGTCGGCGGGCTCGGCTGGGCGTTCATCGCTGCGGCGGCGTCGCTCAAGAGCCTGAACGTCACCAAGGGGACGCTGTTCGCCAAGGCAGTGATCGAGGGTTATCGCCACGGCCGCGCCGCCAAATGGATCTCGGGCGAGGATTACCTCGAACTGCTGCACGAGCCGATCGACGAGGCGCGGCGGCGATTGAACATCAAGGAGCCGGTCGCCTACCGCCGCGCGCAGCGTGAACTCGGGCCGGCGATGGCCTCGTACCTGAGCGCGCAGAAGGAGCGCGCGGGCGCAATCGAGCCGGAGCGGCTGGCGGCGTAGCGCGAGGGGGCTCGGCCGGCGAGCCGTTCGACCGGCATCCATCCTTTACGTCAACCCGGACTTGATCCGGGGTCACGCTGTTTCATCTGGCGGGCCAGAGAAGCGGGATCCCGGATCAAGTCCGGGATGACGGTGGGGATGGGATGAACCACGCCCGCGCGCTCGGGCGTTTGATGGTGTCGTGGCACGGCAAAGCGCGCTACGGGCCGTGCGATGCTGTCGCGGCTGGTGCTCACCGATTTTCGCAACCATGCGGCCATGGCACTCGCGCCGGACGACGGCTTCGTGGTGCTGACCGGGCATAACGGCGCGGGCAAGACCAACGTGCTGGAAGCGGTGTCGCTGCTGGCACCCGGACGCGGTCTGCGCCGCGCCAACCTGTCGCAAATGGCGCGCAGCAACGGGCCGGGCGGGTTCGGGGTCGCCGCCACACTCGGCGACGGCGTCGAGGTCGCGACCGGCACGCTGGCGAGCGCGCCCGAGCGGCGGGTGGTGCGCGTCAGCGGCGCGAACGCGAGCGCGGGCGCGCTCGCGGAACGCTTGTCGGTGCTGTGGCTGACCCCGGCGATGGACCGGCTGTTCGTCGAGCCCGCGAGCGAGCGACGACGCTTCCTCGACCGGCTGACGCTGGCGCTGTTGCCGGGACACGCCGCCGAGACGCAGCGCTACGAGCGCGCGATGCGTGATCGCAACCGGTTGCTGGCGGAGGATGGCGCCGAGCCGGCGTGGCTCGACGCGCTGGAGGCGCAGATGGTGCGACACGGGATCACGCTCGACGCCGCGCGGCGGACCACGGTTGTGGCGCTGGAGCAGCGATTGAGTGACGGTGCAGCGTTCGATCTCCCGCGTGCGTCGATCGCGTTGGAAGGATGGCACGACGACGCGGACGCGTTCGCCGCCGCGCTGCGTCTTGGCCGCGGGCGCGACGCGGCGGCGGGGCGCACGCTGATCGGGCCGCACCGTGTCGACCTTGCCGTCACCCACGTCGACAAGGCGGCGCCGGCCGCGCTCGCATCGACCGGCGAGCAGAAGGCGCTGCTGCTCGGCATGGTGCTCGCGCACGCCGAACTGGTCGCCGAGCGCCGGGGGACGCCGCCCGTGCTGCTGCTCGACGAAGTCGCGGCGCACCTCGATCCGGCACGACGTGCGGCGCTGTTCCAGCGGCTGGCCGGGCGCAGTCAGGTGTGGATGACAGGGACCGAGCGCGCGCTGTTCGACGCGGCCGACGCTGCGATGCACATCGAATTGTGAGCGACACTTTAGCGCGTTGTCTTTCGCCACCGAGGCTAAGTGCACACCGATCAGCCTCAGCGCGATCCGGGTCGACGGAACGGTCGCGACGGCGGCCGGTTAGGCGTTGACGACAGTGGCGGTGCGACTAGCGTCGCGGTGATGAGCGAGGACAGGCGAGCATGAGTGACGCGGACGCTCGCCGATCGGGTGCGACGACGCCGATAACGGACAAACGTCATCGATACTGAGACCACTCCGATCGATCATGTGCAGCGCGGGTCCGAATGGCGGCGCGGATGGCGCGTCGTCGTCGCCGCGCTGCTGGGTGCGGGGTTTGGGCCGGGGCTGTACCAGAACCTGTCGAGCCTGTTCACGCCGGGGCTTGAGCGCGAGTTCGGCTGGTCGCGGGGCGAGATTTCCACCGCGGCCGGGCTCGCGCTGATCGGTGCATTGATCGCGCCCTTCGTCGGCCGTGTCGCCGATCGCATCGGCGTGCGCCCGGTCATCATCGCGTCGTCGGCGGTGCTGGTGGTCGCGTATCTGCTGCTCGCGAGCGTCGGCGGCGCGATCTGGCATTATCAGGCGTGCGTCCTCCTGCTGGTGCTGGCGGTGCCGGGCACGAGCAGCCTGGTCTATGGCAAGATGATCGCGCTGCGCTTCGAGCAGCATCGCGGCACCGCGCTTGCGATCGCGACCTCTGGCCTGGCGGTGATGACGATCGTCGCCGCGCCCGCGCTCGGGCAGGTGATCGACATGTGGGGCTGGCGACGCGGGTTCGTCGCCCTGGCGGTCGCGAGCGCGTTGGCGCTGCCGCTGATCCTGCTCGTGATCCGCCCCAGCTCGGTGCTCGCCAAGCCGACGATCGTCGACGGCGGTCAGCCGCCGCTGCCGGGCGAGGGACTGGTGGTCGAGGGATTGTCCGCGGCCGAGGCGCGGCGCGACCCACGTTTCTGGTGCGTCGTCGGCGGCGCGATGCTGGTCAATCTGGCAACCACCGGGCTCGTCACGCAGATCGTGCCGCTGGGGCTGGAGATGGGACTGAACAGCGCAGAGGCCGCGGTGTTGTTGACCGGTTTCGGTGCCAGCGCGATCGCCGGGCGGTTGCTGATCGGTGCGCTGATCGACCGGTTCCGCCCGCAGCCGGCCGCTGCCGTCTTCGCGCTCGTCTCCGCGCTCGCCTTTGCCGCGCTCGCCTGGGGATCGTCGAACCTCGCGGTTGCGTTCGTGCTGGTGTTCCTGGCGGGGTTGATGAACGGCGCGGAGAACGACCTGCTGCCGTTCCTCGCGGCGCGGCTGTTCGGCCTGCGCGCGTTCGGCGAAATATACGGCAGCGCGATTCCGCTGACGCTGATCGGCACCGCAATCGGCATCATCGGGTTCGGCCGGTTGCATGATCTCACCGGCAATTACGATGCCGCACTGATCGCGGGCGCGGTCGCGCTGCTGGGTGCGGGCGGGTGCTTCCTGTCGCTGCGCGATCACGCGCTGCCGTCCGCCGCACCCGTGACCGATCGCCTGAACGACGCCTGACGATTCCGGCCAACCCAGGTTAAACCGAATGGCGCGATACGCGTTCGCGAGCCCGGGGGTTTATTCAGGAGTTGAACGCGTGAAACATCTGTCGCTTCTCGTCGCCGCATCCGCGACGCTCGCCACCACCCTCACGATCGCGCCCGCATCGGCGCAGGGCCGCTGGGATTACCGCCCCGGCGATTACCGTCTGGTCGGGGCCGGCGTCGGGCTGCTGGTGCCCGAACTGCGCCGCTCCCCGCGCGGCCAAGCGTTCGTCATGCGCAACTTCGACGTCAACCGCGACGGCCGCGTCCAGCCGCGCGAGGCAGAAGCCGCGAACGAAGCGTTCCTGCGCCTCGCCGGACCGAACCGCGCGCGCTACGCCTGGCCCGCCGCCGACCGTGTGACCGTGATCGAGGAAACGCGCGTGGTGCCGGGCGGCCCGGGCCGATGGGATCGCCGCGCGATGCACGATTACGGCTTTCGCCAGACCCCGCGCGGCGCGACGCTGACGCTGCAGGAGGATGTGCTGTTCGCGACCGACAGCGACCGGCTGCGTCCCGGTGCGATCGAGAAACTGCGCCCGCTGGCCGGCTATCTGCGCGACAATCCGGGCGTGCGCGTCGCGATCGACGGCTTCACGGATTCGCGCGGCACCGATGCGCATAATCAGGATCTGTCAGAGCGGCGTGCGGCGAGCGTCCGCGCAGCCTTCGACCAAATGGGCGTAACCCGCGCGCGCTTCTCGGTCGTCGGGCACGGCGAGCGCGATCCGGTCGCCAGCAACGCGACGGCGGCGGGCATGCGCCAGAACCGCCGCGTTGAGGTGACGCTGCTGGGGCGCCGCGCGAGCGAGTTCGCGTGCTACTGATCGACACGGCGCTCCCGCCCCGCGTCAGGGGTGGGAGCGGCTTGGTTGCCGGCCGCGCCAACGCGCCATTTCGCTTCCGTTTCGGGCGCGAAATCCCTACATGCTTGATATGGCAAGCGATCCGCAGAACAGCAATTCCAACGAATATGGCGCCTCCTCGATCAAGGTGCTCAAGGGCCTCGATGCGGTGCGCAAGCGTCCGGGCATGTACATCGGCGATACCGACGACGGATCGGGCCTGCACCACATGGTGTTCGAGGTCAGCGACAATGCGATCGACGAGGCGCTGGCGGGGCATTGCGACCGGATCGACATTCAGCTGAACGCCGATGGATCGGTCAGCGTGACTGACAACGGTCGCGGCATCCCGACCGGCATCCACCCGGAAGAAGGCGTGTCGGCGGCCGAGGTCATCATGACCCAGCTCCACGCCGGCGGTAAGTTCGAGAACACCAGCGACACCAACGCGTACAAGGTGTCGGGTGGCCTCCACGGCGTCGGCGTGTCGGTGGTGAACGCGTTGTCCGAGTTCCTCGACCTGACGATCTGGCGCGAGGGCCAGGAGCATTACATGCGCTTCGCACACGGCGACGCGGTGGCGCCCTTGAAGGTCGTCGGCCCGGCCGCCGAGGGGCAGAAGGGCACGCGCGTCACCTTCCTCCCCTCGCCCTCCACGTTCAAGATCACCGAGTTCGATTTCGAGAAGCTGGAGCACCGCTACCGCGAGCTCGCCTTTCTCAACTCGGGCGTGCGATTGTTCCTGACCGACGCGCGGCACGAGGAGCCGAAGTCGGTAGAGCTGTTCTACGAGGGCGGGATCGCCGCGTTCGTGAAGTACCTCGACCGCAACAAGACGCCGCTGATGCCCGAGCCGATCGCGATCAACGGCAACCGCGACGATGTCGGCATCGACGTCGCGCTGGAGTGGAACGATTCCTATTACGAGAACGTGCTGGCGTTCACCAACAACATCCCGCAGCGCGACGGCGGCACGCATATTGCGGCGTTCCGCGCCGCGCTGACCCGCACGCTCAACAGCTACGCCGACAAGACGGGGCTGTTGAAGAAGGAGAAGGTCACGCTGACCGGCGACGACATGCGCGAAGGGCTGACCGCGATCGTCTCGGTCAAACTGCCCGACCCGAAATTCTCGTCGCAGACCAAGGACAAGCTCGTCTCGTCGGAAGTGCGCCAGCCGCTCGAAAGCCTGATGGCGGACAAATTGGCCGAGTGGCTGGAGGAGAACCCGGCGCACGGCCGCGCGATCATTGGCAAGGTGATCGACGCCGCTGCCGCGCGCGAAGCGGCGAAGAAGGCGCGCGAGCTGACGCGGCGCAAGGGTGTGATGGACATCGCCAGCCTTCCCGGCAAGCTCGCCGACTGCCAGGAGCGCGATCCCGCCAAGTCCGAGCTGTTCCTGGTCGAGGGCGACTCGGCGGGCGGATCGGCCAAACAGGGCCGCGACCGGCATTTCCAGGCGATCCTGCCGCTTCGGGGCAAGATCCTGAACGTCGAGCGCGCGCGCTTCGACCGGATGCTCGCCAGCCGTGAGATCGGCACGCTGATCCAGGCGATGGGCACGGGCATCGGGCGCGACGACTTCAATCTCGCCAAGCTGCGCTACCACAAGATCGTCATCATGACCGACGCAGACGTCGACGGCGCGCACATCCGTACGCTGCTGCTGACGTTCTTCTACCGCCAGATGCCCGAGATCATCGAGGCCGGGCACCTCTACATCGCGCAACCGCCGCTCTACAAAGCGACCAAGGCGAGGAGCGAAGTGTATCTGAAGGACGATGCCGCGCTCGACGATTATCTGGTCGAGGCGGGCGTCGGCGCGACGATGCTGGAGACCGCGGGCGGCACGCGCTTCGACGCCGACCTGCGGTTGCTGGTCGACCATGCGCGGCGGATGCGGACGCTGATGCGCTACGTGCCGCGCCGCTACGATCCCGCGATCATCGAGACGCTGGCATTGGGTGGCGCGCTCGACCCCGAGGCGTCGCGCGAGGCGCGTGTGGCGGCTGTCGCGGAGGTGACGCGCCGGCTCGATCAGGGCGACACCGAGGCGACGTGGAGCGCGCAGGTGACCGAGGAAGGCGGCATCCACTTCCAGCGGCTATGGCGCGGGGTGACCGACCACCATATCGTCGAGGCGGCGTTCATGGTGTCGGCCGAGGCGCGCAAGCTCCACACGCTGGCGGCGGAACAGGCCGACGCCTACGCGCAGGCAGCCAAGCTGGTGCGCTCGAAGGCGGCGGCCGCCGACGTGGTCGAGACGCCGGTCGACGCCGAGCCGACTGACGAAAACGGCGAGGAAACGGTGACCGTCGGCAAGGGCGAGACGCTGGTCGCGCGGCCGTCGCAGTTGCTCGACGCGATCCTGCTCGCCGGGCGGCGCGGGCTATCGATCCAGCGCTACAAGGGGCTGGGCGAGATGAACGCCGAGCAGCTCTGGGAAACCACGCTCGACCCGTCGAACCGCTCGATGCTGCGCGTCGAGATCGCGGCGGCGGACGCGGCGGACGACATCTTCACGCGCCTGATGGGCGACGTGGTGGAGCCGCGGCGCGAGTTCATCCAGGACAATGCGCTTTCGGTGGCGAACCTCGACGTTTGACAGGGGCGCTGGTTTAGCTCCCAGGGGCGCCTCCTTTGACGAGAAAGGGCGCCCGCAGGTGAGGACGGCTCGTGGCGTATTGCCCTCCCTGTCGCCCCGACGGGAGAAATAGTATGTGCTGGGCTCCGCTCGTCCTTGTCACCGTCGAGAGAGGCCTTCGCCACTCTCCGGATCGAGTGGCGGCGCGGGTGATTGTGTCCATCATGTGCGCCAACCCGCCCCTCGTTTGCGCGTGAAGGCCCGTCTCGCCCGCGTGCCGCTCGATGCGCGGCGGGTCGATGCGATCGAGTGCGTCATCTCGGTGCTGCTCGCGATCGCGCTGGCGCATTGGACCGGCGCGCGCAACGTCAGCTGGGCGGCGTTCTCGGGCTATATGGTCATGCGCGGGCACGTGTCGGAGACGATGCTGCGCGGGCTCTTGCGCATCGTCGGTACCGGTGTTGGCGCCACACTCGCACTCGCACTGGTGCCTTGGGCGACGCGAGGAGCGGCCGCGATGTCGCTGGTGCTGGTCACGGTCACGCTCCCGACGCTCTACGCCGCGCTGACCGCCAAGCGCGCCTATGCGTGGCTGTTCGTGGCGCTCACCTTCGCGATGATCGTGCTCGACGCCGCCGAGCATCCCGGCGCTGCGCTGCGCGCTGGTCGCGACGCGCGTGCTGGAGGTGGCGGTCGGCACGCTCGCCTGCGTACTGGTCAGCCTCGTCTCGACGTTGACGTTCAGGCGCTGGTGGCCCGCCGCCGCGGCACCGCGGGCCGTGCGCCAACCGTGGCAGCCCGACGCATGGCGGCACGCGGCACAGGGCAGCGTCGCCGTCGCGCTGCTGCCGTGGATCGCGCAGATCGTGGACGTGCCCGAGATCGCGCAGGGAGCGGTGACGATCCTGGCGGTCATGATGGTGCCGTTGGCGGGGCTGACCGCGGGCGGGCTGCGGCCGGTGTCGGCGCGGTTGGGACAGCGCGTGCTCGGCTGCGTCGCGGGTGCGGACTATGCGGGCGCGGTGCTGCTGCTCCACGTCTCGGCCGGCATGCTGTTGCTGGCGGTAGCGCTGGGAGTAGCGGCCGGCCGGTTGGCGGAGAACGGCTGGCGCATGCGCAGCTACGTCGGCACACAGTTCGTGCTCGCGGTATTGGTGACGCTGGTCCCCGACCGGATCGAGGATGTGGCGGTCGCGCCCGCGCTGGCGCGGCTCACGGGGATTGCGGTCGGGCTAGCGGTGCTCGAGCCCGTGCTGATCGCGTGGCACCTGCTCGCACCGCGGCTCCCCGGTGCATCGCGCGACGCTGGAGCGGTGGTTGAAACCGGTGGCCCGTAGAACCCGCGGCGACCCCCAGGCGTTCGCGCTGATCAGAGTAGAAAGCGTAGGAACACGGACATGGACATCGGTTTCATCGGTTTGGGCCGGATGGGCACCGGCATGGCTCGGAACCTGGCAGCAGCCGGGCATTACGTGCGTGCTTGGAACCGCTCCCTTGTCGACGCGGCCGAACTGCCGGGCGTCGAACTGCTCGGCGAGGCGGCAGAAGCGTTCGAGAGCGAGGTCGTGTTCACGATGCTCGCAGACGACGCGGCGATCCGGCAGGTCGTGCTCGACGCCGGCCTGCTTGCCAAGGCGCGTCGCGGGCTGGTGCATGTGGTGAGCGCGACGATCGCGGTCGACTTCGCACGCGAACTGGCCGCTGCGCACGAGGCGGCCGGGCTCGGCTACGTCTCCGCACCCGTGTTCGGGCGCCCCGATGCGGCCGCGGCGGCCAAGCTCAACGTCGTCGCGGCGGGCAAGCAAGACGCGGTAGCGCGGGTGCGCCCGCTGCTCGACGCGATCGGGCAGCGTACCTTCGTGCTGGGCGAGGAGCCGAGCCAAGCAAACGCCGCCAAGGTCGCGGGCAACATGCTGATCGCGATGACGATCGAGGCATTGGGCGAGGCGATGACGCTGACCGAGGCGCACGGATTGTCACGCGCCGACTTCCTCGAAATCGCGACCGGCACGCTGTTCGGATGTCCGGCGTTCCACACCTATGGCGGCAAGATCGTCGCCGAGGATTACGAGCCCGGGTTCGTCATGACGCTGGGATTGAAGGATCTGCGGCTCGCAACCGCGGCGGGCGAGGCCTCGGGCCGCACGCTGCCGATGCTCGACGCCGTGCGCGGGCAGATGGAACGCGCGATCGACGCCGGACTGGAAACGCGCGACTGGAGCGTGTTGGCAGACTACACCATGCGCGGCTAGGCCGATTGCACCGGACGCGTGTTCGACTAGGCTCCTGCCCTACGAACAAGCGGGAGAGCATCGATGGCGTACGCCCCCTTTGACCTGACGGGAAAGGTTGCGCTGATCACCGGCGGCAACGGCGGGATCGGATTGGGCATGGCCGATGCGCTGGCGCAAGCGGGTGCTGACGTCGTCATCTGGGGCAACAATCCGGCGAAGAATGCCGCAGCCGAGGCGCAGCTCGCCGCACACGGCCGCCGCGTGGCGGTGGCCGCCGTTGACGTGACCGATGAGGAGGCGGTGGATGCTGGCATCGCCGAGGTGGTCACCCGCATGAGCGGCTGGACTTCGTCGCGGCCAATGCGGGGATGGGGCTGAGCGCGCCCTCGTTCGACCAGCTCTCGACCGAAACCTGGCGACGCGTGTTGGCGGTCAATCTGGACGGCGTGTTCTGGACGTTGCGCGCCGCTGCACGGCACATGCGCGCGCGCGCCGAGGCAGGGGACGCGGGCGGATCGATGATCGTCACCTCCTCGACCAGCGCCATCCACGGCGCGCCGCGCAATCAGGCCTATGCCGCAACTAAGGGAGCGGTACTGCCGATCATTCGCGCGATCGCGGTGGAATATGCTCGCTACGGCGTGCGGGCGAATGCTGTGTTGCCGGGATGGGTCCGCTCGGACATGACCGGGGCGCTGCAGGACAACCAGAAGTTCAACGAGCGGGTCATCGCGCGCGTGCCCGCGCGTCGCTGGGGCGAGCCGGCCGACTTCGGCGGCGTCGCCGTCTATCTGGCAAGCGACGCGTCACGGTTCCACACCGGCGACTCGCTGGTGATCGACGGCGGGTACACGGTGTTCTGAACGAGCGGCGAGCATGGGCGCGCCACGAACGCCGCCCGCCAGTGGCGCTGCGGCCCCACCCGGTCCGGGGGGGCCGTGCGCCTCACATCGCTTTCAGCAACTCCGCGATCTCGACGAAGGCGAACCCGACCGAGCTGTCGGCGATGCCGTAAGGCATGAACAATTTGTCCCCGTGCCGCATCGCGCCGCAGGTGTAGACGACATTGGGGACATAGCCTTCGCGATCCTGGTCGGCAGCGGCGAGGATCGGTTTCGCGGTGCGGCCGATCACCTTGGACGGATCGTTCTTGTCGAGCAGCGCCGCGCCGATCGAATATTTGCGCATCGCGCCGACGCCGTGCGTCAGCAGCAGCCAGCCTTCGTCGATCTCGATCGGCGGGCCGCAATTGCCGATCTGCACGAACTCCCACGGATACTCGGGCTTGAGGATCAGCTGACCGTCGTCCCAGTGCGTCAGGTCATCGGTCGCGAGCAGGTACAGGTTCTCACCATCCTGGCGTCCGATCGACAAATAGCGTCCGCCGACCTTGCGCGGGAAAAGCGCGATGCCCTTGTTGCGCGCGGCGGTGCCCGTCATCGGCACCAGGTCGAACGCGCGAAAGTCGCGCGTGCGTAACAGCTCGGACTGGATCGTCGCGCCGTTATACGCGGTGTAGGTGCCGAGCCACTCGACCTCGCCGTCGTCGTGCGTGAAGTGGACGAGGCGCAGGTCCTCCAGCCCCTTCGACTGCGCGTCGGTGATCGGAAAGATAACGGTGCCCGACAGCGTGCTGTCGCGGTGGCGATAAACGGTGACGGGGCCGACCGGCACCTCCTCCTCATCACTGCCGACCGCGTCGGCGGCAGTGGCGAACGGTGGCTCGGGCGCGAGCTTCAGCTCGTTGTCCTCGCCGATGATGCCTTCGCGGAAGGCGACGGAAGAGATATGCCCCTCGCCCACCGAACGCAGCGACATCAGGATGCGCTGCGACCCCGGCGACATGCCAGACTGATCGGGGTGCGGCACAGCGCTGGGGTTCATCAGCGCGGCGGCGGCATAGCTATATTCGTGACAGAAATACGCACCGATCAACTGGCGCTTCTCGTCATCGATCTGGCTGCCGTCGAGCCCGTGTGCCGAGGCGATCTCGTCATAGCGCGTCATGAACACGCGCCGCGTCTGCCAGTGACGCGCCTCGAAATCCTTGAGCACGAGTTCGAGCTGGTCGCGCGTCTGCTGCGCATCCATCTCGAGCACTTCGTTGATCAGCCGCTGTGACCGGCTGATCCCGCTGCCATTGGCGAGCCAACCGATGTGAAACGGCCTCACCACGACGCGCGACGGGTCGGCGTGCAGGCGCAGCCGGTGATTGAACAGGTCCAACGGGAATACGCCTCGCGATTAACTCGTCTGTGCGATGCGCACCGCATCATGGATCATGCGGCGACGCGCGTCTTCCCTGCCACGCCTGCGGCCCGCTTTGAAAGCCCCGAAATCGCGCAACTCGCCAATTGCAGCGCGAGAATGCTCTCGGCACCCTGGTTGCGGTTGAGCCCGGCAGGCATCAATCCGTCGAAACAGCCACCATCCTTGGCGGTCGCGAGCGGCAGGTCGAGGTCGTTGGCACCCAGGAACCAATGGTACGCGCGCGTCGCCTCGGCGAGCCAGCGGCGATCGCCGGTCGCGTCAAACGCCGCGGCACATGCCTCGACGGTCGCCTGCGCTTCCAGCGGCTGCTGGTCGTACGGTAACGGCTCGGCATAGACGCGGCCGAAGCTTTCCGAGCCCACGGCGCGGAAATGCCCTTCCGGTGATGTCTGTTTGGACATGATCCAGGTCAGCGTCTCGATCCCGCAATCGATCAGATCCTGCCGCCCGAGCGCCTTGCCCGCGCGGATCAGCCCTTCGGGCAGGCGCGCATTGTCATAAGCCAGCACGATCTCGAACCAGCCCCATTCGGGGCGACGCGCCGCATCGAGCAACGCCAGATGCTGATCGGGGAAGCGCTCCAGTATCTCGATCGCGAGCGGGTGGTTGGGCGAGGCTTCCAGCATCGCGGCGGCGCCCAGCATCGCGAAGGATTGCGCGCGCGGGCTGCCGAGATCGAAGGCGAGGCTCGCCGTCATGTCGAACATCGCGGTTGCCCAATCGCGGTGCTTGGGCTCGGCCGCGTCGCGAGCGGTCACGCCGAGCGCCCAGAGCGTGCGGCCGTTCGAGTCCTCAGACCCCACGTCCTCGCACCAGGTCCGGTCGAAGTTCATGAAATTGCGGAAGCGACGGCGATCGGGGTTCCAGGCGTATTGCACGAACGACGCGTAGATCGTGATCCACTTGTCGCGCACGATCGGGTCGACGTCGGCCATCTGGCTCATGAGGATGAGCGCGCGTGCATTGTCATCGATGCAATAGCCGTGACGGCGATCGGGGATCGAGAAGATCGAGTGCTGGAGCATGCCCGTCGAATCGCTCATCCGTTCAACGGCGGCGAGGTCGGGAGGTAACACCTTTGGGGCAGGCGCCGCGCCTGCGGACAGGCGTTTGGGCTGTGCGCCGATGCTGCGTGCGACTTCGTTCATGGCCTTCTCCGCGACGGCGGGCCAGATCATCGTGCGCCCCCGTGCATAGGCGCGCTGCGAGAGTCTGCCCAGGTTGCGCTCGCTGCCGAGCAGATCGTTGATCTCGCGCGCGAACGCGGCGACATCCTTGAAATCGACCAGAACGCCGTGACCATCGGCCAGGATCTCGGTCGCGTGAACATAGGGCGTGGACACCACCGCCTTGCCGACGCCGACCGCGTAGGAGAGCGTGCCGCTCGTGATCTGTGCGGGGTTGAGGTACGGCGTCGCGTAGATGTCGGCGGCCTGGAGGTAATCGATCAGATCGTCGTGATCGACGAAGGCGTCGATGAAGGCGACGTTGTGATCGACGCCCAGTTCGGCGGCGAGCGCCTTTAACCGGTCGCGATACGCCTCACCCTCGTGCGCGACGAGGCTGGGGTGCGTCGCGCCGAGCACGACATAAACCGCATCGGGATGTTTGCCGACGATCGCAGGCATCGCCTCAATTACCGTTTCGATCCCCTTGCCCGGGCTGAGCAGCCCGAACGTCAGGATGATGCGCTTTCCCTGCCAGCCAAAGCGCGCCTTGAACGCATCGGGCGAGACGAACGTGCGATCGGGGACTCCGTGCGGAATAACTGCGATCGACGCGGGGTTGGCGCCATAGAGGCGCTGCAGGATGTCGCGCCCGCGCTCGGCCATGACGATGACCTTGGCAGCGCGGCGCAGCAGTCCTTCAAGCACCGCACGCTCCTGCGCGCTGGGCTTTTCGAGCACGGTGTGCAGTGTGACGATCAAGGGCACCGTGGTGCGGTCGATCAATTCGAGGATGTGGGCGCCCGCGTCACCGCCGAAGATACCGTATTCGTGCTGTACCCATAGCGCTTGCGCGCCGCTCGCCTCGATCGCACGCGCGGTCGCGATATAGGCGGCGCGGTCGTGCTGCGGGATCGCGGCGGTGACAGCTTCGGGGTAATCGTAGCGTCCCGGGTGATCGTCCATCGCGTACACGTCGACCTGGAGGTCGGGGTAACGCTTTCGCAGTGCTTCGTACGTGTCGGTCGTGAACGTGGCGATGCCGCACTTGCGCGGCAGGAAATTCCCGATCAGGGCGATATGCTTGACCGCGCCCGGCTCGACCGACTGCTTCATCCTTCTACCTTTGCTGATCCCGCAGCCGTCATAACGGACCGCCGCTTGGCATCATCAACGGGTCGTCGGGGCTTTGGTTGCATTGCGATGTACTGCAATGCAGCATGATCTTGCACTAGTAACGTGGATCAACCGCGCCCGCGGTAACCCGGAACTCCTTGATCGGGCAGCCATAACCCTTCCGGCGGAGTGCCCGACTGCCAGAACACGTCGATCGGCATGCCGCCGCGCGGGTACCAATAGCCGCCGATGCGCAGCCAGCGCGGGCGCATCTCGCGGAACAGCCGCTCGCCGATGCCGACGGTGCAATCCTCGTGAAAGGCGTTGTGGTTGCGGAAACTACCGAGGAACAGCTTCAACGACTTCGACTCGACGATCGTCTCGTCGGGCACGTAGTCGATCACCAGATGCGCGAAATCGGGCTGGCTCGTCACCGGGCACAGCGAGGTGAACTCGGGCTGGGTGAAGCGGATCAGATAGGTCTGGTGCGCGCGCGGGTTGGGCACATAGTCGAGCACGGCTTCTTCAGGCGAGGTGGGAAGCGGCACCGACTGGCCGAGATGGGTGGGAGCAAGCGTCATGCGCAGGCAGATAGGAGCCGCCGGCGCCGGCGTCACCTGCCGGTTTGTTTCGGACGCGCGCCCGCGCTAAGGCGCACCCCGATCATGACCGACCACCCCGACACCAAACGCGACTGGCGTCACACCGTCTTCCTGCCGAAGACCGACTTTCCGATGAAGGCAGGACTCGCGCAAAAAGAACCCGCGATCCTGGCGCGATGGCAGCAGATGGGGCTGTACGACCGGCTACGCAGCGAGCGTGCCGGGCGCGAGCGCTGGATCCTGCACGACGGCCCGCCCTACGCCAACGGCGACATCCACATGGGCCATGCGATGAACAAGGTGCTGAAGGACGTGATCGTCCGCAGCCGATCGCTGATGGGTTACGACGCGCCCTACGTGCCGGGCTGGGACTGCCACGGTTTGCCGATCGAGTGGAAGGTCGAGGAAGCCTATCGCGCGAAGAAGCTCGACAAGGACCAGGTCCCGGTTGACCAGTTCCGCGCCGAATGCCGCGCCTATGCCGACAAATGGGTCGCGGTGCAGGCAGACGAGTTCCAGCGGCTGGGCGTGATGGGCGACTGGGCCGACCCGTATTTGACGATGAAGTACGAGGCCGAGGCGACGATCGCGGGCGAGCTCTTGAAGTTCGCCGAGAGCGGTCAGCTCTACCGCGGCGCGAAGCCGGTGATGTGGAGCCCGGTCGAGAAGACCGCACTCGCCGAGGCCGAGGTCGAATATGAGGACGTGGTATCGACGCAGATCGACGTGGCGTTCGAGATCACCGACGCGCCGAACGCGCCCGAGCTGATCGGCGCGCACGCGGTGATCTGGACCACGACGCCGTGGACGATCCCGGTAAACCAGGCGTTGGCGTATGGGAAAGACGTACATTACCACGTCTTCCAAGATGAAAACGGACGCCGCTTCCTGCTAGCTTTCGATCTGAAGGAGCAATTCGAGCAGCGCTCAGGGCTAAGTCTAACGACAGTTCCAGACTCAGTCGACGATGACGTTTCCGATCTGCAGAAGATCGCTGATCGACAGGTCTCAGGTTCGCAACTCGAAGGCGCGCTCGCCCGCCACCCGATGCATCACCTCGGCGGGTTCTTCGCCAAGCCGCGACCATTGTTGCCGGGCGACTTCGTGACGACCGACGCCGGTACGGGCCTCGTCCACATGGCGCCCGACCACGGCGAGGACGACTTCCTGCTGTGCAAGCAATACGGGATCGAGCCGGTGTTCGCGGTCGACGGTGCGGGCTTTTACCGCGCGGATTGGGCGTGGCTGGGCGGCCAGGGCAGCGTCATCAACAAGAAGTTCGTCTCCGCCGAGGGCCCAATCTGCGCCGACCTGCGCGAGGCGGGAGCGCTGCTGGCCGCCTCGGACGACTTCAAGCACAGCTACCCGCATTCGTGGAGGTCGAAGGCGAAGGTGATCCAGCGCGCGACGCCGCAATGGTTCATCCCGATGGATCGTAGCGGCGTCGGCGATCTGCCGGGGGCAGATCGCGCCGCGGAGATCGGCTCGCAAAGCGAGCCGTGGGCCGCGGGTCAGGCGCGTGCGGCGGGGATCGCGGGGGAGCAGGATCAGGCGGACCGTGCGGGGCAGCCCCTCTCCCAACCCTCTCCCCAGGGGCGAGAGGGCTTTGAGGGCGACAACGCCCCTACGCTACGCAACCTCGCGCTCGACGCGATCGCGCGGACACGGTGGGTGCCGGCGCGGGCCGAGAACCGGATCACCGCGATGGTCGAGGGGCGCCCCGACTGGGTGATCTCGCGCCAGCGCGCCTGGGGGGTGCCGATCGCGCTCTACGTCCACCGCGCGAGCGGCCAGTACCTCGCCGACGGGCAAGTGAACGCGCGCATCCTCGACGCCTTCAAGGCGGGCGGCGCGGACGCGTGGTTCACCGCCGACCACCAGACGCTGCTCGGTGACCAGTACGATTTGGCCGATTACGAGCCCGTCAACGACATCCTTGATGTGTGGTTCGATTCAGGTTCGACCCACGCCTTCGTCGTCGAGGCGCGCTACGGCGAGGGGACGCGCGCGAACCTGTACGTCGAGGGATCGGACCAGCATCGCGGCTGGTTCCAGTCGTCGCTGCTGGAGAGCTGCGGCACGCGCGGGCGCGCGCCGTATGACGCGGTTCTGACGCACGGCTTCGCGCTCGACGGCAAGGGGCGCAAGATGTCCAAGTCGCTCGGCAACGTCGTCGATCCGTTGAAGATCATCGGTGAGAGCGGCGCCGACATCCTGCGGCTGTGGGCGGTGTCGACCGATTATTTCGACGACATCCGCATCGGCAAGGAAGTGCTGGCGACCGCGTCCGACGCGTACCGCAAGCTGCGCAACACGTTCCGCTACCTGCTCGGCGCGCTCGACGGATTCGGCGAGGACGAGCGGGTCGCGGTGGCGGACATGCCCGAATTGGAGCGCTACGTGCTCCACCTGCTCCACAAGCTCGACCTGGAGCTGCGCAGCGCGGCGGACGCGTTCGAGTTCAACCGCTACACGCGCGCGCTGACCGACTTCTGCAACGAGGATCTGTCGGCGTTCTTCTTCGACGTGCGCAAGGACTCGCTCTACTGCGACGCGCCCACCGACGTAAAACGCCGCGCGTACCGGACGGTGCTCGACACGCTATTCCACGCTTTGGTGCGCTATGCCGCGCCGGTGCTGGTGTTCACCGCCGAGGAGGTATGGCAGGCGCGCTTCGCGCAAGCCGACACGTCGGTTCACCTGCTCGAATGGCCCGAGTTGCCCGAGCAGGCGGCCGAGGACATTGCGCAGCGCTGGCATGAGGTGCGCAAGCTTCGCGAGCGCGTCACCGAGGCGATCGAGCCGCTCAGGCGCGAGAAGACGGTGCGATCGAGCCTGGAGGCCGAGGTTACGGTGCCCGAGGCGCCGCTGCCCGCCGACGCGCTCGCCGAGGTGTTTATCGTCGCGAAGGTGAGCGAGGCCGGCACGGTCGACGTCGCGCGGACCGATTACCATAAGTGCGGGCGCTGCTGGCGGCACCTGCCCGAGGTGCGCGAGGATGGTGATCTGTGCGCGCGGTGCGAGGACGTGGTGGCTGAGGTGGCGGCATGACGCGGGTGACGCCCCGCGCCGGGCTGCTGCTCGCCGCGGTCGTGCTGGTCGTGGATCAACTGGTGAAGTGGCTCGTCACCGGGCCGCTGGGCCTCGATTATCTGAACGCGTCGCGTACGCTGCTGCCGATCTTCGACCTGCGCTTCGTGAAGAACAACGGCGTGTCGCTTGGGCTGCTGCGCGCGGAGACGGCGACGATGCGCTGGGTACTGGTCGCGTTCACGGCCGCGATCGCGATCGCGGTCGCGGTGTGGATGTGGCGCGAACCCAAGCGCGGCGACCAACTGGCGCTCGGGCTGGTGCTGGGTGGCGCGATCGGCAACATCCTCGATCGCGTGCGGCTGGGCTATGTGGTCGATTTCGCCGATCTGCATTTCGGTGAATGGCGGCCGTTCCTCGTCTTCAACGTCGCCGACGCGGCGATTACGATCGGCGTGCTGATTCTGCTGGTGCGCGCGCTCGTGATCCGCGACAAGCCGGGCGAGATCGCGAATTCCTCGGAGAACGTACATGCGTAAGTTGGTGGTGGTGGGCGTCGCACTCGCCACGGTGGCGTCGCTGTCGGCGTGCGGCAAGCGTGGGTACGACCGCGCACGGCCCGACGAGTTCGCGGTGGCGCGCCAGGCGCCGCTGGTGATCCCGCCCGATTTCTCGCTGGTCCCGCCACAGCCGGGCGCCGCGCGCACGCAGGGGACGAACACGCAGGGCCAGACGCTGGAGGCGCTGTTCGGCACCCCCGCACCGCGCAGCCAGGCCGAGGCGGGTGTCGTCGATCAGGCCGGCGGCGACGTGGCGCAGCCCGGCATTCGCAGTGCGGTCGGCGATCCGCAGACCAACGTGATCGACAAGGGCCAGACCACGCGCGACATCATCGCCGCGCCACAGGGTGACGGCCAGGGCGCGCGCGCGGTCGCGGGTGGCGCCAACGCGGGCGCAACGCAGGCGACTACGCCCTCCCCCGCCGCCACGCCAACGCCGCAGCCGTAAGGCCACGTTGACCCACTGACCTCCGTCACCCCGGACTTGATCCGGGGTCCCGCTTCTCGGGAACGGCAGGAGAAGGCAGCGGGATCCCGGATCAAGTCCGGGATGACGGTAAGGCGGATTGGTCGCGAACCGCGCTCGCAATCACGCGCCGGACACTTCGCCCTCGCTGCCCTGCCGCGCTTCCTTCGGCCAGGCGCGGACGTAGACGTCGCGCTGCGCGAACGGAATCTCGATCCCGGCATCCTTGAACAATACCCACAAGCGGTTGAGCACGTCCGAGCGGACGTTGCCGACGCCGCTCTCGGGATCGCTGATCCAGGCGAGGATCTCGTGCTCGACCCCGTCGTTGCCGAACGCGGTCAGCCAGACGTTGGGCTTCGGGCTGGTCAGCACGCGCGGGCTGTCGGCCGCGGCCTTTAACATCAGCGACTGCGCGAGTTTCAGGTCGCACGAATAAGCGACGCTGACCGGGATGCGGACGCGCACGTTGCGGTCGGTGAAGGACCAGTTCTCCACCTCCTGCGTCATCAGATTCTCGTTCGGGATCAGGTGCTCCTTGCCGTCGCGCGTCACCACGCTGACCGCGCGCACGCCGATCTTGTTGACCCAGCCGAAACTGTCGCCGACGACGATCACGTCGCCCGGCTTGATCGATCGGTCCATCAGCAGGATGATGCCTGCGATCAGATTGCCAACCGTTTTCTGCAACCCGAACCCGACCGCCAGCCCCATCGCGCCCGAGAAAAAGGCAAAGGCGGTGAGGTCGATCCCGGCAAAGTCGATGCCAAAGAAAAAGGCTGCCACCACGATGCCGATGCTCGCCAGCTTCTGCGCGAGCAGCTTCTGCGTCGCATCGAGCGACCGCGCCTCGCCGATCGTGTGCGTGACGACGCGGTTGGCGAGCCGGACGCCCGCGAAGATGACGATCGCGGTGACCAGGATGTAGATCAACGCGAGCAGCGACAGCCGCCGGCGGCCGACGTTGAACCCGACCGCGTCGAGCGTGGTGGTGATCGGCTCCAGCCCACCCACCGCGCGGCTGAGCAAGGTCACGAACACGATGATCGCAAAGGTCCAGGTCGCCCAGCGCGGCATGCCGAGCCCGCGCAGCACCGCGTGCGCGAGTGCGGCCGCCGCCGCCCCCAGCGCGATGCCGATCGGCAGGCCTACCCAACCGGTCCAATCATGCGACACCAGCACCAGCACCAGCGCGAGCAGCAGCGCGGCGCTGCCGTGGCGCAGGATCGCGCTCATGCGGCGCCACAATCCCTCACCATGATTGGCGACGCGCGCCTTCCACCAGGCCGCGACACGTGGCCCCAGCACGCGCCCGGCCGTGAGCCCGAGCAGCAGCGAGACGAGGACGAGCACGCCCGCCACCGCCATTTCGAGCAGGTCGAACCGGCCCGGCAGCGTGATGCCGTTCTCGTTCAGCCAGTCGGTCGCGAAGCTCACCCGCGCGCGGTCCGGAACGCGGCGAGCCCGCGCGCGAGATCCGCGATCAGGTCGGCCGGGTCCTCCAGCCCGATCTGCAAACGGACGAGCGGGCCGGCGAAGTCGGGCTTCGTCGCGGTGCGATGACGCGCAGGGTCGACCGGCAATGCGAGACTCTCATACCCACCCCAGCTGTAGCCGATGCCGAAATGGTCGAGCGTGTCGATCAAGGCGGCGCGCGCGCGCTCGTCGCCGCCCGCCAGCGCGAACGAGAACAGCCCCGACGAGCCGAGGAAGTCGCGCGTAAACGTCTCGTGTCCGGGGCAGGACGGGAGCGCGGGATGAAGGACGCGCGACACCTCGGGCTGGGCGTCCAGCCAGCGCGCGATCTCCAGCGCGCTCGCCTGATGCTGGCGCAGTCGGACTGACATGGTGCGCAGGCCGCGGCTACCGAGCCAGGCGTCGTCGGGGCTGGTGACCTGCCCAAGCTGGAAGCTGGTGTCGCGAAGGCTCGCGAAGCGGCCAGGACCGGCGGTGACCGAGCCGAGCATCACGTCCGAATGCCCGACGACGTATTTGGTGCAGGCGAGGATCGAATAATCGACGCCGTGCGCGATCGCGGGAAAGAACAAGGGCGTCGCCCAGGTGTTGTCGAGGATCGTCGCGATTCCGCGCGCGCGCGCGACCGCGACAATCGCAGGCACGTCCTGCACCTCAAAGGTCAGGCTGCCGGGCGACTCCATGAAGATCGCGCGCGTGGTGGGGCCGATCAGATCGGCGATGCCTGCGCCCACCAGCGGATCGTAGAAACGCGCGGCGATGCCGAACCGCTTGAGCAGCCCGGTCGTCATCGAGCGCGTCGGGTCATAAGCGCTGTCGGGCACGAGCAGCTCGTCACCGGGTGACAGCACCGCCATCAGGCAGGCGGCGATCGCGGCGACGCCCGAGGGGTAGAGGAACGTGCCCTCCGCGCCGGGCTCGAGCGACGTCAGCGCGTCGGCGAGGCTCCACTGCGTCGGCGTGCCGCGGCGTCCGTAGAACAGGCGGTGGTGGGTGTCGGCCGCCCCGCTCGCGCGCAGGTGCGCGACGTCGTCGTAGAGGATCGTCGACGCGCGCCAGACCGGCGGGTTGACGACCCCGGCGGTCCACTCGCGCCGGCGACCGGCGGTGACGACGCGCGTATCGGGACGGAGGTCTTCGTGGTCGCTCATGCGTCACCGATCGCCTTGGGGGTGGAGGGATCGGACCCCCATTCGGTCCAGCTGCCGTCATACACCGCTGCCTCGTGGCCCAAGAGGTGCGCGGCGAAAGCGAGGATGCTTGCGGTGATGCCCGAGCCGCAGGTCATCAGCATCGGTCGTTCGGGATCGACGCCGGCGGCGGCGAAGGCGGCGCGTAAGGACTCCCCGCGCTTCCATGTACCGTCGGGATTGAAGACCTGCTTGTACGGCAGGTTGCGCGCGCCGGGGATGTGGCCGGGCGCGACGCCCGCGCGTGGGTCGGCTTCAGCGCCAGTGAAGCGCGCCACGCCGCGGGCGTCGACGATCTGCGTGTCGCTGCTCAGCGCGGCGCGTACCTGCTCCATGTCGGCGATGCTCCTGCCCTGCGCGCGCGGGGTCGCGTGGCGCGGGCGGATGGTGTGTGCGCCGGTTTCCCGCGGTCGTCCTTCCGCGCGCCACTTGGCCAGACCGCCGTCGAGGATCGCGACATCGCTGAAGCCGAACGCGCGCAGCATCACCCAGGCGCGCCCGGCAGTTACGTGCGAAGCGTCGTCGTAGAGGACGATCCGCAACCCGTCGCCGAGCCCGAGCTTCGCCATCCGGCTGGCGAAACGCGCCGCGTTCGGCATGGTCGAGGGGAGCGGGCTGTCCGGGTCGGAGAAGCCGGCGAGGTCCATGAATACTGCGCCCGGCACGTGCCCCGCGGCGAACTCGGCCGCGGCGTCGCGCTTCGGCTCGCCGGGGAGGTCGATGTGATAGGTCGCGTCGGCAACGCGTAGGTCACGGTCGCTCAGATGATCGGCGAGCCACTGGGTGGAGACGAGCGGGTCCATGCCGGGCAGCATAGCGGGGTGTAGGGACGGCGCCAGTGGCGGGGTGCAGTGTCCTTTAAGCTCCCCTCCCTGAAAGGAAGGGGTTGGGGGTGGGTCGGTGCGACGCGGTCCGCACGCGAGCAGCCGATGTGGACGTCTCTCCGGTGTCGCTGCCGCCGATCAGCGATGTGGCCTACGCAACCTACCCGCCCCGCCCCTCCCTTCCAGGGAAGGGTGCGCGCTGAACTCAGTAAGGCGGGCCGCTTGCGTCGAGGTGGTCGAGGAACGTCGCGGCCTGCGCGCGCGTCTCGGCGCGGGTCTCGGGCTTCATCCGGTCCCAGGTGCGGTACGGCATCGCCATACGGCGGTTGGGGCGCAATTTGTCCTCGTTGCGCGCGAGAAAGTCCCAGTAGAGCGCGTTAAACGGGCAGGCGTCGTCGCCGACGCGTTTCGTCACGTCGTAGCGGCAGTGCGCGCAATAGTCGGACATGCGATTGATGTACGCGCCTGACCCCGCATAAGGCTTGGAGCCGAGCAGCCCGCCGTCGCCGAACTGGCTCATGCCGAGCGTGTTGGGCAGCTCGACCCATTCATAGGCGTCGATATAGACTTCGAGGTACCAGAGGTGGACCGCCTTCGGGTCGGCCCCGATCAGCAGCGCGAAATTGCCGGTGACCATCAGCCGCTGGATATGGTGCGCGTGCGCGGTGGCGAGCGTCTGGCCGAGCGCTTCGCGCAAGCAATGCATGTCGGTTTCGCCGGTCCAGTACCAGTCGGACAGCTGGCGCGTATTCCCGAAATAATTGCGCTCAACGTAATTCGGCCCCTCGCGCCAGTAGATGCCGCGCATATACTCGCGCCAGCCGAGGATCTGGCGGACGTAGCCCTCGACCGAGTTGATCGGTGCCTTGCCCGCGCGGTACGCCGCCTCGGCGCGGCGGCATAGGTCAAGCGGATCGAGCAGCCCCGCGTTCAGATAGGGCGAGAGGATCGAGTGCCATAGATGGCGCTCGCCGGTCAGCATCGCGTCCTCGTAATCGCCGAACTTCTCCAGCGCGTGCGCGAAGAAGGTGTCGGCCTGCCGCGCAGCGTCCTCAGCGGTGACGGCATAGTCGAAGCCGTCGAGCGTGCCGGGATGATCGGCGAAGCGCGCGGCAACGAGGGCGAGCACATCCTGTGTCGTCTCGTCGGGCGCGAACGCGAGCGGTTGCGGCATGAACAGGTCGTGGCTCGCAGGCTTTCGGTTCTCCTTGTCGAAGTTCCACTGCCCACCCGCCGGCTCGTTTCCGTCCATCAGCACGCCGGTGCGCTGACGCATTGCGCGGTAGAAATACTCCATCGTCAGCACCTTGCGCGACGCGGCCCAGGCCTCGAAATCGGCATGCGTGCCGATGAAGCGGTCGTCGGTCAGGATGTCGACGGGCACCCCGAACAACGTCTCCCACGCGTCGAGCATGGCGCGCACGCGCCACTCCCCCGCCTCGGTCGCGACGATGCGGTCGGGGGCGTGCCGCGCGACCGCGCGCGCGACCTCGCCGGTGAAGCTGCCGCTATTGTCCGCGTCGTTGAGGCGGACGTAATCGACCTGCCAGCCCGCTTCGCGCAGCGCCGCGGCATGATGGCGCATCGCGGAGAGGATGAAGGCGATCTTCTGCTTGTGATGCCGGACGTAGGTCGTCTCGTCGGCGACTTCCATCATCAGCACAACCGTGTCCGCCATGTCCGCGGCGGCGAGCGAGGAGATCGTCGGGGTGAGTTGATCGCCGAGGATGGGGACGAGCGTGGTCATGCGCGTCCTAACGCATGTTGCGACGTCAGCGCTCCAGGATCGCGCGGGCGCGCGCGCAGTCGGCGTCCATCTGCGCCATCAAGGCGTCGAGCGTGTCGAACTTCGCCTCGGGACGCAGGAACTCGATCAGCTCGACTTCGAGTTTCTGGCCGTAGAGGTCGCCGGAGAAGTCGAAGAAATAAGGTTCGAGCAATTCCTTGGGCGGCTCGAACTGCGGGCGGATGCCGAGATTGGCGGCGCCGTTCAGCACGCGCCCGTCGGTGAGGCGCCCGCGCACCGCGTAGATGCCGTAGGCGGGGCGAAGATATTTGCCCATGTCGAGGTTGGCGGTGGGATAGCCGATCGTGCGGCCAACCTTGTCACCGTGCTGCACCACGCCCTCGATTGCAAAGGGTCGCGTGAGCAGCCGCGCCGCACCCGCAGGGTCGCCGGCGCGCAGCAGCTCGCGGATGCGGGTGGAAGACACCGTCTCACCGCCGAGCGCGACCGCGCCGACCGTTTCAGCGGTGAAGCCGAAGGCACGACCGAACGCGGCGAGGCCCGCCGCATCGCCGACCTTGCCCTTGCCGAAGGTGAAATCCTCGCCGGTGACGACGCCCGCGACCCGCAGCCGATCGACCAGCCGCTCGGTGACGAATTGCTCGGCAGTCAGCGCGGCGAAGGCGGCGTCGAAGGAGAACACCACCATCGCGTCGGCACCCGCGGCGGCGAACAAGCGCTCGCGCTGGTCGAGCGTGGAAAGGCGGAACGGCGCGGTGTCGGGGCGGAAAAAGCGGACCGGGTGCGGATCGAAGGTGGCGACGAGCGCGGGTCGTCCTTCGGCACGGGCGCGCTCGACCACGCGCGCGACGACCGCCTGGTGGCCGAGGTGAAATCCGTCGAAATTGCCGAGCGCGACGACGCCGCCGGCGAGGTGCGGCGGGACCGGGGCGCTGCCGTCGAGGCGCTCCATGACGCGCGCTCTAGGGGGCGCGGTGCCGGGCGGCAAGTCCGCGGGCGCTCACCGTTCCAGCCGGACGAAGCTGTAGGCGGGGCGCGTGCCTTCCGCGGCGTGATCCTCGCGCGACACCTCGCGCCAGCCGGTGAAGGCGGGCACGATCGCGTCGCCCTCGGGTGTCGCGTGAACCTCGGTGAGCTCGATCGCGTCGGCTCTAGCGAGGTAGAGCGCGAAGATCTCCGCGCCGCCGATTACCGCGACATGCGCGCCCGCGATGCGCAGTGCGACGGCGGGATCATGCACCACCTCCGCCCCCGCTGCCTTCCAGCTACGGTCGCGCGTCAGCACGATGTGGCGCCGGCCGGGGAGCGGCGCGGGAAAGCTCTCGAACGTCTTGCGCCCCATCACCATCGCGCGGCCGGTGGTCAGCGCCTTGAAGTGGCGCAGGTCGGCCGGCAGGTGCCACGGCAGCTTGCCGTGTGCGCCGATCACGCCATTCTCCGCGCGCGCAAGGACGAAGGTGACGCTCAAAGCGATTGCCCGTCGTCGACGTCGATCACGCTGCCAGTGACGTGCGCCGAGGCGTCGGAGGCGAAGAAGGTCAGCATGTCGTCGAGTGCGTCGATCGGCAGCAGGCGGCGGCGGTGCCATCCGGCGATCTGCGCGCGCCCGCCCTCGGTCGCGAACCAGTCGCCGTTGATCTCGGTCTGGATGTAGCCGGGCTGGATCGTGTTGACGTTGATGCCGGCGCGCACCCACTCGCGCGCGAAGTTGCGCCCCAGATGCGCGACCGCGGCCTTGCTGGCGGCATAAGCGGCGTCGCCGGTCGCGGTCTGGTGCGACGTCATCGACCCGATCAGCACGACGCGCCCGTGTCCCCGCTCGCGTGCACCGGCGGCGATCAGGCGACGCGCGCCCTCGCGGACGGTCAGGAACACGCCGGTAAAGTTGGTGTCGATCGTTGAGCGGATGAGGTCGGCAGCAAGGTCGGTCGAGCGGCCGGGATTGGCTTGACCCGCGTTGGCGACGATCGTGTCGACGGTGCCGAAATGCGCCTCGGCCGCGTCATAGGCGGCGGCGATCGATGCCTCGTCGGTCACGTCGATGCTCAGCGGCAGCGCGGCGTCACCGAGCCGGTCGGCGAGCGCCTGGACCCGGTCGACGCGGCGCGCGCCGATCGCGACGCGTGCGCCGCGTGCCACGAACAGTTCGGCGAAATGCGCACCCAAGCCTGAGGACGCGCCGGTGATGAGCGCGACGCGCCCGCTCAGGTCGAATGCCATCGCTCCCTCCCTTTACACCGCAACCGGCGCGGCGATGTGCGGGTGCGGATCGTAATCGACAACGCGGAAATCATCGATGGTGTAGTCGAAGATCGAGGCCGGCTGACGCTGCAGTTCGAGCCGCGGATGCCCGCGCGGCTCGCGCGCCAGTTGCTCGCGCACCAGATGTTCGTGGTTCAAGTAAACGTGCGCGTCACCGCCGCTCCATACCAATTCGCCGGGCTGGAGGTCGCATTGCTGCGCCAGCATGTGGACGAGCATCGCGGCGGAGAAGGCGTTGAACGCGAAGCCGAGCCCGAGATCGCACGAGCGCTGCCACAACAGCCCCGACAACCGGCCCTGGCTCACGAAGAACTGATAGGTCATATGACACGGCGGCAGCGCCATGCGGTTCACCTCGGCGACGTTCCAGCCGGTGAACAGCAGCCGGCGCGAGGTCGGGTTGGTGCGGATTGCCTCGACCAGCTCGGCGATCTGGTTGACCCCTGCGCCGCGACGGTAGAGGTCGTCGCCCACGGGTTCATACGTCTGCCAGTCGACCCATTGCTTGCCGTAGACAGGCCCGAGATCACCCCACTCGCGGGCGAAATCGTCGTCGGCGAGGATGCGCGCCTCGAATGCGTCGCGCGTCACCTGGTCCCCGGTCTCGCGGCGGTAGCGATCGAGCGGCCAGTCGGTCCAGATGTGGACCTTCTGTTCGACCAACGCGCGGATGTTGGTGTCACCGGTCAGGAACCACAGCATCTCGCGCGCCGCGGTCTTCCACGCGACGCGCTTGGTGGTGAGAAGCGGCACCGCGCCCCCTTCTAGCGAGAAGCGCAGTTGCGGGCCAAACACCGCGCGGGTGCCGACACCGGTGCGGTCGCGACGCTCGTCGCCCTCCTCCCACACGCGGCGCAGCAGGTCGAGATACTGGTGTTCGTAGTGCGAGTCGGTCACGGCAGCCGTGCTACCGCCAGTCACCCGCCGACGCCATCCACAGCGCGATCGCCGCCGCCGCCGCGGTGTCGGCACGCAGGATGCGGGGGCCGAGCGCGATACCAATCGCTTGCGGCAATGCCCGGATCGCGGCGCGCTCGTCGTCGTCGAAGCCGCCTTCGGGGCCGATCAGGATCGCGGCCGCGCCGGGCGCGCCGCGCATCGCCTCGGCCGCCGGCGTACCGCCCAGTTCGTCGGCGAAGAACAGGTGTCGGTCGGCGGGCCAGTCGCGCAGCAGCGCGGCGAGCTTCACCGGCTCGGCGACCGCGGGCACCGCAGTGCGGCCGCATTGCTCGGCCGCCTCGACCATATGCGCGGCGAGCCGTTCGATGTTGGGCTTGTCGACCACGGTACGCCTGGTGACGACGGGGACGAGCCGCGCAACGCCCAGTTCGCACGCCTTCTCCGCCATCCAGTCGACACGGCCCTTCTTCAAGGGCGCGGCGCAGAGCCACAGGTCGGGGACGTGTTCAAGCGGGGCGAGTTGCTGCTGCACGTCGAGCGTCACGTCGCGGCGCGCCACGTCAGTCGCGACCGCCAGCCACTCGCCGCTCGCGCCGTCGAACAGCTTGACCGGATCGCCCGGCTTCATCCGCATGACCGAGACGAGATAATGCGCCTGCGGACCCGACAGCGTCAGCGCGCCAGCCCCGAGTGGCGCATCCACGAACAGCCGCGGGGTCGAGCGCGGCGGCCAGGCAGGGGTTGCTCCCATCATTTTCTCCGTCCGCGCACGATCAGCCAGCGCGCGCCGAGAAACAGGATCGCGCCCGCGAGCGCAATCCCCAGCACCACGCCGGTCACAACACCCGCGACGCGCACGATGGCAAAGAACAATGCCTCGAAAAAGCGGCCGATCGCGACCGAGATGTGGACCATCTAGCGCGCGGCGCGCTGCGTCACGGAACGCCGCAACGACGGAGGTACGAAACGGTGCGGCATCGACGACACCGCATATCGCAATCCGCCCTTTTGGTCACCCGGCGAACGAGCGCATCATTTGGCGGCGACGCGGGTCCAAGTTTGCGACTTGCACAGGCCCGGCAGCACGCAGCCGGTGCCGATCAGCGTGTTCGCGCCTTGCAGCGATAGCGTGCCGTCGAACTCCTGCCCGAGATCGGGAACGAACACCGTGCCCTGCCACGCGCCACCGGGGCCGCGGCGGAAGTCACGAAACAATTGCGTACCGATCAGCCGGTCGGTGCCGCCCGCCGCCGCATCGTCGCGCGCGCGCTGGTCAGCGGCGACGACGGTGCCGCACAATCCGGCGCCGCAGGGCGCGACGCGGATGCGGACGCTGTCGCGCGCGTTGCGCCACGTACCGGCAGGGGTGGCGACGGGTGCGGCGATCGCGGGGGTGGCGACGGCGAACGCTGCGGCGGTGAGGATCAGACGCTTCATGACGGGCGAGATAGGGATGCAATCGGCCCAATTTAAGAGTGTCCGCGTGACGGGTGGCTGATGATTGGCGGCGCGACGCGAATGGCGGTAGGGCGGACGGGTGACTGCCTCCCCTGCCCCCGGTACGACTCCCGAGATCACCCCCGATAGTGAGCATCGCGGGCTGGTCGCGCTGCTGCCGCGCAGCCTTCGCGGCTTTGCGCTGCTGGCGCGGTTCGATCGGCCGATCGGCTGGTGGCTGCTGTTCTGGCCCGGTGCCTGGGCGGTGGCACTGGCGGGCGGCGTGGTCGCGCGCTGGGACCTGATCCTGTGGCTGCTCGTCGGCGCGATCGCGATGCGCGGCGCGGGCTGCGTATACAACGACATCGTCGACCGCGATCTGGATGCGAGCGTCGAGCGGACGCGCAACCGCCCGCTGGCGAGCGGTGCGGTGTCGAAGCGCGCGGCGTGGGTGTGGCTGCTGCTGCTGTGCCTGGTCGGGCTGGTCGTGCTGGTGCAGTTGCATCTGCCGGCAGCGATCGTCTCGCTGGCGGCGATCCTGCCGGTCGCGGCCTATCCGTTCATGAAGCGGATCACCTGGTGGCCGCAGGTGTGGCTGGGGCTGGTCTTCTCTTGGGCGGCCTTGGTCGGGTGGACCGAGACGTGGGGGTGGCTGAGCGCAGGCGGTGTGCTGCTCTATGCCGGTGGCATCTTCTGGGTGGTCGGGTACGACACGATCTACGCATTGCAGGACCGCGAAGACGACGCCCTGGTCGGTATTCGATCGTCGGCCCTGCGCATGGGGCAACACGTGCGCGGCGGCGTGGGCGTCTGCTACGCGCTCGCGGTCGCGCTGTGGGCGGCGGCCTTGTGGCAGGTGCGCGCCGATCCGCTGGCGCTCGTCGCATTGCTGCCGGTGGCGGCGCATCTCGCATGGCAGGTCCTGACGCTCGCGCCAGACGACGGCGCCGGGGCGCTGGCGCGGTTCCGGTCGAACCGGTTCGCAGGGTTGTTGATGTTCCTCGCCTGCGTGGTGGTGGGGACGCCGTTGTAGGCGCGGAAGGTCGCAAAGGTCACAGGCCAACGCAGGTGCGCGCGCGGTGATGTTCTGCGGTGAGAAAGAGCGGGTGGCGGCTGGGCGAGTTCGGAGCGTGTAGGACAGCGAATTACAAGCGTGTGATCGATTGGCGGTCGCGCGTTTCTGCTAGACTCTGCGCATCGTCAGTTGCCCTCTGCGAGATGGCCGGTCAGGCTGTAGCACCACCACCCTGCGATTGCCGCGTCGACGAACACGAAGATCACGAACTCCGATGTTGCGCAGGCAAGCGTCAGCACGATCGGACATCCCATGAACAGGGCTTTCCGATGGCGGGCGATTGTGATCGGGAACAAGGCTGCGAGCGTCATCCCGAGAAGCAGCGGAACAACCGAAGCGACGATCGCGAGCGGTATCGCGATCGGCAGCAAGATCAGCCCGAACGCGGATCGTTCCAGGATCGCCGTCGCCAACAGCGTCAGGATGGTGCCGCCGATCGCGCCGACAAGCCATGCCGAGAAGATCGTCGTGATCAGTTCGCGCCTGACATTCATCCCTACCGACCAGCCTGCCCCGTTATCGCCCTATTGGGGCTGAAAACCCGATCTGATGACAAGCGGTATCTGTCATCACGCCATCATCAATAATCCCGAGGCTGGGTGACGGGAGCCATCAGAGCTCGGTTGTCACATGCGCCGCCATACGCACCCTAGTATCCCACGTCCCCGCCCCCTAAGTCGCTCCCATGCTTACCCCCGATCAGGCGCAGGAGCGCGCCCAGGATATCGTCCGCCGTGCCAGCGCCGCGGGTGCCGATGCGGCCGACGCGGTATTCGCCGCCGATGCGTCGAGCGAGGTATCGGTGCGGCTCGGCAAGCTGGAGGATGTCGGCCGATCCGAGGCGGAGGAGTTGGGGCTGCGCGTGTTTGTCGGACAGCGTTCGGCGAGCGTGTCGACCTCCGATTTGTCGTCGGCGGCAATGGACGCGCTGGTCGAGCGTGCGGTGGCGATGGCGCGCGAGGCACCCGAGGACCAATGGGCCGGGCTGGCACCGGCCGAGCGGCTGATGCACGGCGCGGCGCCGCTGCTCGATCTGGCCGACGATGGCGCGGTGACGCCCGCCGAGCTGCGCGAATTGGCGTTGCAGGCGGAGGAAGCCGCGCGCAGCGTGCCGGGCGTGACCAATAGCGAGGGCGGCGGTGCGGGTGCCTCGTCGAGCGTATGGGCGCTCGCCACCAGCCACGGCTTCGCGGGCGCTTACGCCACCACCGGATACAGCGTGTCGGCAAGCGTGGTCGCTGGACAAGGTGGCGGAATGCAGCGCGATTACGCCTTCCACTCGGCGCGGCACCGCGCGCGGCTCGACGCGCCGCACGAGATCGGGCGCCGCGCGGGTGAGCGCGCGGTCGCGCGGCTGGATCCCGGCCGGGTAGCGAGCGGCGCGGTGCCGGTGGTGTTCGACCCGCGCGTCGGGTCGAGCCTGCTCGGCCACCTGACCGGCGCGATCTCGGGTCAGGCGATCACGCGCAGGACGAGCTTCCTGCAGGACGCGATGGGAACCGAGGTATTCGCGCCCGGTGTCACGATCTGCGACGATCCGCACCGCCCGCACGGGCTGCGCTCGCGTCCGTTCGACGGTGAAGGGCTGCCGGTGTCGCCGTGCTCGATCATCGAGAACGGCATGCTGGAGACGTGGCTGCTCGACAGCGCGTCGGCGCGGCAATTGGGGCTGGCGCCGACGGGGCATGCCGCGCGCGGGGTGAACGGTGCGCCGGGCGTCACCACCAGCAACCTGTTCATGCAGGCGGGCCACGTGCCGGTCGCGACGCTGATCGAGGACATCGCGCTGGGCGTCTATGTCACCGAGCTGATCGGGCAGGGTGTGAACCCGGTGACGGGCGATTACAGCCGCGGCGCGGCGGGGTTCCTGATCGAGCACGGCGCGATCACGCGGCCGGTGGCCGAGTTCACGATCGCGGGGAACCTCAAGGACATGTTCCGCGCGGCAGTGCCCGCGAACGACCTCGAATTCCGCTATGGCATCAACGTGCCGACGATCCGCATCGATGGGATGACGGTCGCGGGTGGCTGACGCGCGCGCCGCTGCTGCCCCTACCGCGCTCGCTCCCATCGCACTGGCCGGAGCGGTCGCGGCTGCGACGCGCGAGGCAGCGTCGATGGCGATGGCGCGCTGGCGGACCGATTTCGCGCGCACCGAGAAGAGCGACGGCAGCCCGGTGTGCGAGGTCGACCTCGATGTCGACCGGATGCTCCACGCGCGTCTGTCGGCGCTGCTGCCCGACGCGGGCTGGCTGTCGGAGGAAACCGCCGACAGTGCCGAGCGGCTTTCGGCCAGGCAGGTGTGGGTGGTCGATCCGATCGACGGCACGCGCGACTATATTCGCGGGCGCACCGGCTGGTGCGTTTCGGTCGCGCTGGTCGAGGCCGGGCGCGTGGTGATCGCGGTGCTCGACGCACCGGCGCGCACCGAAGTGTGGCACGCGGTCGCAGGGAGCGGTGCAACGCTGAATGGCGCGGCGTTACGCGCGGGCGCGCGCGCGCAGATCATCGGCGCGCGCGTACCGGCGGACGCGCTGCCCAAGATCGACCGCGACCTGGTAGCGGTGGAGAAGCCCAATTCCATTGCATTGCGCATGGCAATGGTTGCCGCGGACCGCGCCGACCTGGTCGCGACGATGCGCTGGGGCAACGAATGGGACATCGCCGCCGCTGCATTGGTCGCCGAGGAAGCGGGCGCGAGCGTCACCGACGCGCTGGGTCAGGCGCTGCGCTTCAACAAGCCCGACCCGCATGCCTTCGGCGTGCTGACCAGCACCCGCGGCATCCACGCGGCGGCGGTGGAGCGACTGGCCGGCCGCGCAAAGGCGGTAATCCGGTAGATTTCGCGACGCGGCGTGGCCCGAGCGAGCGCGCGGTTCAGGACTGTTTGCCTGTTACAGTTGCGTAGACGCGATCAGCCGGTCCTGCTGTGTGCCCGTGCGTATCCCAGATCAGTTCGAGCCACATTCTCCCGTCACCCCGGACTTGATCCGGGGTCCCGCTTCTTGGACGGGGCGGGGGGAGACAGCAGGATCCCGGATCAAGTCCGGGATGGCGATAAGTTGAAGCGTTGCGAGCTTAACCTTGCTTTACGGGTTGCAGTAGGTAGCGCGCCAGTGGACGAAGTGGCTCGGCAGACGTTCAACGCTCTACCCCACGATGATCGACGGATGGTCGCGTTCGGCTAGCGCGTGAGCGGCAGTGCTGTGCTGCGCGACATCGCGCGCGACCATCGGGCGCAGGCGTACTGCCAGGCAGATAACGATCGGCCAGAACAGGGTGTTCGCAACATCGCCAAGCGTATCGGACCAGCGCCACGAGCCGTAGTGGATACGGTCGAGAAGCTCGTTCGCGCCCTCCGCCGCGACCACGACGGAGAGCGGGATAAGCGTGCCGAGCGAGCGCCCGGTGACGAGCCGCGCGACCAGCAGCACGGCCATCCCCGCGTGGACATGGAGGATCGTGTCGGGCAGCCCCGTGCCGTCCCCGACCCAAACGGTGAAGTCGGTCCACCATTTCGCCAGGTCCACGCGCGTCGCCTTATTTCTGGCAGGCGACGATGGTTGCGATCACCGACAGCGTGTCGTGCGGATCGCGGACGCGGACGGTGTCGAGCCCGAGTTCTTTCGCTGGATAATCGTTGCCACCGGGGAAGATCGCGTCGCCGATGAACATCATCTTGTCGAGCGCGATGCCGCTCTCGTCGCGCAGGCGCTTGAGGCCATAGGCCTTGTCGACGCCCTTCTGCGTGATGTCGATCGAGGTGGCACCACCCATGTTGATCGACAGCTCGGGCAGCCGCTGCTTCAGGTCGGCCTGGATCACCTTGCGCTTCGCGAAGTCGGGGTCCCACTTCTCCTTGGCTTCCACCGGCGCCTGCTGGCCGAGCGCGGAAAAGGTGATCTGCGAGCCGCGATCCTCGATCCGCTCGCCCCAGGTCTGCTCGGGCTTGAACCCGGTCGCCTGGAGCGAGGCGTCGAATGCCTCGATGATGTTCTTCTTCGTCTCATCGTCGAACAGCTCGGCATAGACCGCTTTCCACGCACCCGACTGGTGCGTGTAGAGCTTGGTGCCTGTCGTCGGCATCAGCCACAGCCGCGACAGATCGGCGCGCGCGGGCAGCCGGCTCGCCACCTGCTTGTCGAACTGCGGCCAGTCGCCGCCCGAGATCACCGCGACGTGCGCGACCTGGAGCAGGTCGGCCAGCGCCTCGCTCATGTCCTCCTTGATCGCCTGCTTGCTCTCGGCGAGCGTTCCGTCGAGGTCGAAGGCGACGAGTTCTTTCACTTAGGATTCTCCAGGGTAGGCAGGATGATCGTTTCGATGGCGTGCGCTACGCCATCCTCGTCGTTGGCGCGAGTGACTTTCCTCGCAACCGCTTTCACGTCGTCGGGCGCGTTGCCCATCGCGATCGGGAGGCCGGCGCGGCCGAGCATCGGCAGGTCGTTGTGCTGGTCGCCGATCACCGCGGTGTCGGTTAGGTCGACGCCGTTCGATTTGGCCAGCGCGGCGACGCCGTCGCCCTTGTTGGCCGCGAGCGCGGTCACGTCGAGATAGTAGGTCTGCGACTGCGCGATCGTCGCCTGCTCGCCATATTGGCCGTGCGCCTTCTCGTAGAGCGCGTGGAGGCGGTCGGCATCGTCGCTGACGAAGGTGATCTTGTCGGCGCGGCCGAGCAGATCGTCGAAGTCGGCGCGAATGACCGGCTCCTGGTTCGAGCTCACGCGCTCGCTGGCGGTATGCGGTCCGTCACCGTCGGTTGCGAACCACTGATCGTCGGCGAAGACCCAGGTGTCGACCTGCTCGCCCGCTGCCATGCCGATCACGCCGCGCGCGACGCGTTCGTCGATCGTGTGGCGGCTGACGATCGTACCGTCACGGCGAAACACGATGCCGCCGTTGAAGGCACCGACATCCTCGTCGAGTTCGAGCGGTTCGAGCAGCGGCTGGATGCCCGACATCGGCCGCGCGCTGATGACGGTGAAAGCAATGCCGGCATCGCGCAGTCGCTTCACCGCCGCAATCGTGCCGTCGGTCAGTCGTTTGTCCTTGTCGACCAGCGTGCCGTCGACGTCGGACACCACCAATCGTATCGCGCTTACGCCCTTGTCCGTATCCGCCATTACTGCGGCATCTCGACGTGACCGCCGAAGCCGAAGCGCATCGCGGAGAGCACCTTGTCACCGAATGTGTGGTCGACGCGGCTGCGGTAGCGCGCGAACAAGGCGGCGCTCAGCACGTTCAACGGCACCGCTTCCTCCATCGCGGCGTCGATCGTCCAGCGACCCTCGCCCGAATCGGCGACATGGCCCGAGAAGCCCTCGAGCTTGCCGTCCTTTGCGAGCGCGAGCGCGGTCAGGTCGAGCAGCCACGACGAGATCACGCTGCCGCGGCGCCACACCTCGGCGATGTCGGTCAGGTTGAGGTCATAGCGCTGATCCTCCGGCAGCTTGTCCGACGCCTTGCCTTTCAGCACGTCGAACCCTTCCGCATAGGCCTGCATCAGCCCGTACTCGATCCCGTTGTGAACCATTTTGACGAAGTGCCCGGCACCCGCCGGCCCCGCATGGATGTAGCCGTTCTCTGCGCGCGGGTCGGTCGCGTCGCTCAAGCGACCTTCGGTGCGCTCGATCGAGCCCATGCCGGGGGCGAGCGTGGAGAAGATGGGGTCGAGTTGGTGGACGATGTCCTCCGGCCCGCCGATCATCATGCAATAGCCGCGCTCGCGACCCCAGACGCCGCCCGATGTGCCGACGTCGACGTAGTGGACGCCCTTCTCGGCCAGTGCCTTCGCGCGGCGGATGTCGTCCTTGTAGAAGGAATTGCCGCCGTCGATGACGATTTCGCCCTCGGCCGCATTCTCGCAGATGCTGTTGATCACGCCCTCGGTGATCTCGCCGGCGGGGACCATCACCCACCAGACAACGGGCGAGCCCGCCTTGGCACGCGCGTCGTCGACCGAGGTGGCGGCCTCCGCGCCCGCCTCGACCAGCTTGGCGACCGCGTCGGCATCGCGGTCGAAGGCGACGATCTCGTGCCCCTTGTCCATCAATCGGCGCGCCATGTTGCCGCCCATCCGGCCGAGGCCGATCATCACCATCTTCATGCGCACACGCTCCTGCTCGCTTGATCCGCGTAAAGCGGCAGGATGGGGCAATGTTCCCGTCCTACCCGGACACGCGCGGCGGGCGGTGCCCGCTCAACGTTTCACCGAAGCGGAGAAGGGACGCGCATGGCGGTCGGTCGCCCATTTGTAGTTCGGCTCCGCCGACATCGCGAACCGCAGTTCGCCGCCCGCCATGATCTCGGCGTGCGTCAGGTAGCTGCGCTCGAGCGGCTTTCCATTCAGCATCAATGCGCCGACATACGGGCGCGACTGGCCGAAATTGTCGGCGACGATCGTGAAGCGCTTGCCGTTCGGCAGATCAAGCGCGGCGCGGCGGACGAACGGGCGGCCGATCGCATACTCGAGGCTGCCGGGCGTCACGGGATAGAAACCGAGCGCGGTGAAGACGAGCCAGGCGGACATCTGACCCAAATCGTCATTGCCGGCAAGGCCGTCGGGCGTCGGCTTGTATTGCGAGTTGACGATCTGCGTCAGCCGGTACTGCGTGCGCCACGGTTGCCCGGCATGGTCATAGAGGTAAGCGACGTGGTGGCTCGGTTCGTTGCCATGGATATACTGGCCGATCAGCCCGGCAATGTCCTCGGCATGGCTATAGTCGAGTTTCGAATTGTCATAGTCGAACATCTGGTCGAGCTTGGTCACCGCGGCTTGATCCCCGCCCATCGCCTCGAACAAGGCGGCCTGATCCTGCGGCACGAACCAGGAATATTGCCACGCATTCCCCTCGGTATAGTCCGAGCCGTAGTTGATCGCGGTGGGATCGAATGGTTCGCGGAATGTGCCGTCGGCTTTGCGCGCGCGGACGAAGCCGGTCTTGAGGTCGAAGGTGTTGCGCCAATAGCCCGACCGCGCATCGAACCAGGTAGCGACGTCGTCGCGCTTCATCGCGCGCGCCATCTGCGCGATCGTCCAGTCGTCATAGGCGTATTCGACCGTCTTCGATGCCGCCTCGGGCTCGCGGTCGATCGGAATGTAATGAAGCACCGGCAGGTCGGCGAGCCCGCCGTAGGGCGCATAGGTCGCGCTGCGGATCATCGCGGCGAGCGCCTGCGTCTCATCGAACCCGCGAATGCCCTTCAGATACGCGTCGGCGATGACCGGGACCGAATGGTAGCCGATCATCGTCCACGTCTCGCGTCCCTGAAACTGCCAGACGGGGAGGATGCCGTCGGGCGAATATCGCTGGCTGGCGAGCAGCGAGCGGATGATCTGCGAATTGACCTCGGCGGGCTGGACCAGCGTGAGCAGCGGGTGCTCGGCGCGGAACGTATCCCAGAGCGAGAAGGTCGAGCGCTGCGTGTAGCCTTCCGCCCGGTGGACCTGATTGTCGGGACCGCGCCAGCGCCCGTCGACGTCGCTGGTGACGGAGGGCGCGATCAGGCTGTGATAGAGCGCGGTCATCACGTTCTTGCGCATCGCGGGCTCACCGTCGAGGTCGAGCACCCCGAGCGCCTGGCGCCACGCCGCGGTGGTCGACTTGCGCACCGCATCGAAGCCGCCGCTCTCCGCCTGGAGGTTGGCGATCGCGCCGTCCTCGTCGACGCTGGAGATTGCGACGGTTACCTCCAGCGGCTTGTCGAGCTTGCCGAAGTCGAACCGCGCGACGAGCGCGCGGCCGGCGCGCTCCATCACGCGGTCGCTGCCGCGCCCCGGGCCCTGAAAGCCCTTGTAGGTCACGTCGGCCTCGGTGCTGACGAAGGCGTGGTTGGTGATCGGACGCGAGAAGCGCATCGCGAAGAATAATTGCCGGTCGGGCGCCCAGCCGCGCGTCTGGCGGCTGCCGGTGATCGTGCCATCGGGACGCAGCCGCAGCGACGACCAGAGCGTCTTGCCGGGGTAATTGTAGAGGCTTGATCGCAGATCGAGGATCAGATGCGCCTCGTCGCCCGAGCGGAACGTGTAGCGGTGGACGCCGACGCGCGTGCCCGCGGTCAGCTCGGCCCGGACGCGCGCGTCGTCGAGCTGGACCGAATAATAGCCGGGCGTCGCCTGCTCGTTCCGGTGGCTGAAGCGCGAGCGATAGCCCGAGCCGGGCTGTTTGGGGTCGCCGGGTTCCAGCTTGACCGCGTCGGCCGCGCCGGTCGCGGGCATCAGCAGGAAGTCGCCGAGATCGCTGTGCCCGGCGCCCGAAAAATGCGTGTGCGAGAAACCCTGGATCGTCGGGTCCTCGTAGCGGTAGCCCGCGGCGTGCGGGTAGCAGTCGCGCAGGACACAGGTCGTGTCGGTGTCGGGCGACAATTGCACCATGCCGAACGGCGCAACCGCACCGGGAAAGGTGTGCCCCTGTCCGCCGGTGCCGATAGATGGGTCGACCGCGCCGAGCGGATCGGCATCGCGCTGCGCCGCGACCGGGGTAGCGAGCGGCATGGTCAGCGACAGGGCGACGAGGGCGGACAGGCAGCGGCGGGCGAGCGTCATGGCGAACCTTTTGCCCTGTGCAGGGCCCGGGTGAAAGATGTCGCGAGGTCGCACGGTCGCCGACAGCGGGCGCAACACCCGCCCCGGTCGGTGCGTTAGGCCATTCGATCAGCACGAGTATTCACGACGATGACCGACCCTGCCCGCCCGATGCGCCTCGGCTTCCCCGTGAAGGTGATGGGCAAGCCCGGCTTCAAGAGCAACGACACCCGGCGCTGGCAGAAGAACCCGCACCTCAAATGCTCGCTGGAGGAGGTGTCGAAGATCCTCGACTATCTCGCCAAGGAAAAGCTCGACATGTACCGGCTGTCGTCGGACCTGGCGCCGTACGCGACGCATCCGGACATGCCGCAGTTCCACAACATGGTGGCGGAGAGCGACGCCGAGCTGGCGGCATTCGGGAAGAAGGCGCGCGAACTCGACATCCGATTGTCGTTCCACCCGTCGCAATACGTCCTGCTCAACAGCCCCGACGCGGCGCTGACCGAGAAGAGCATCTGGGACCTGTCGAGCCAGGCGGAGATGCTCGACCGCATGGGGCTGAACGACGAGGCGGTGATGATCACGCACGTCGGCGGCGTGTACGACGACCATGACGCGAGCCGCGCGCGCTGGATCGAGGGGTGGGAAAAATGCCCCGAACACGTCCGGCGGCGGCTGGTGCTGGAAAATGACGACATCCGCTTCTCGGCCGCCGACGCTCTGTGGATCCACGAGCGGACGGGCGTGCGGCTGGTGTTCGACTATCAGCATTTCTGGTGTTTGAACCCCGAGCGGCTCGACATGCGGGCGACGCTCGAGAAGTTCCTGGCGACCTGGCCCGAAGGGGTCAGGCCGAAGATGCATTTCTCGTCTCCGCGCACCGAGATGCGCGAGGTGAAGCAGAAGATCACCGCGAAACAGCGCGCGAGCGGCAAGACGACCAAGAAGGGCGAGCTGACCAAGGCGCCGGTCAAGGCGAACGCGCGGGTGAAGACGGTGCTGCGCCCGCCGATCTGGACCGGCCACGCCGACTTCACCAACCCGTTTGAGTTCGCGACCTTCATGCGGATGGCCGAAGGGCTCGTCTTCGACGTGATGATGGAAGGCAAGTCGAAGGACGTGAGCCTGCTTAAACTGCGCCCCGATCTGCTGCGCTTCGCGCCCGACGTGGCAGCGCGCTTCGGCATCTACCCCGAGGACGCCGATGCGCTGGCGGCCGATGAGGCGGAACTGGAAGGCGGCGTCGACGCGGAGGAAACGCCCGACGTGGACGAGGGCGACGGCGAAGGTGGGGCGATGCTGGAGGCGGCGGAATAATCTGCCGCCGCGCGTGAGGCGGCGGGATCATCCGCCGCTCACCCGGTTACTCCGCGGCTTCGCGCAGGCGCAGCTCGGCCCCCACCTCTTCCGCGAACCATTCGGCGGTCATCGGCAGCCCCTCGCGCAAGGGGACGCGCGGCGACCAGCCGAGCACGTCCTGCGCGCGTGAGATGTCGGGGCGGCGGCGGCGCGGGTCGTCCTGCGGCAGCGGCGTATTCACCACCTTTCCTGCGTTCGGCACCAGTTCCAGCACCATGTCGAGAAGCTCGTTGATGGTGAATTCGTCGGGATTGCCGATGTTGACCGGCTCCGTGCCGTCGATGTCGCTCTCCATCAGCGCGATCAGCCCGCGCACCATGTCGGAGACGTAGCAGAAGCTGCGCGTCTGCGTGCCGTCGCCGTGGACGGTGATGTCACGGCCGGTGAGCGCCTGGCAGATCAGGTTGGAGACGACGCGCCCGTCGTCGGGGTGCATGTGCGGGCCGTAGGTGTTGAAGATGCGCGCGACGCGTACCTCGGCGCGCTTCATCCGCGCAAAGTCGAACGTCATTGCCTCGGCGGCGCGTTTGCCCTCGTCGTAGCAGGCGCGCGGTCCCGTGCAGCTGACCCAGCCGCGATAGCCCTCGACCTGCGGGTGGACTTCGGGGTCGCCGTAGACCTCGCTCGTCGAGGTGAGCAGGAAGCGCGCGCCGGTCCGCTCGGCGAGGCGCAGCAGGTGGTTGGTGCCGACCACGTTGGTCAGCATCGTGTGCTCGGGGTCCGCCTGGTACTGCGGCGGCGAGGCGGCGCAGGCGCAATTGTAGATGCGCGTGAGGTTGGCGGCCTCGGTGACAGCGGCGGGCAGCGGGTTGACGATATCGCCCTCGACGAAGGTGAAGTTGGGCAGGTCCTCCAGCGGCTTCAGGTTCGACGGCCGCGCGGTTTGCAGATTGTCGAGGCAGATGACGCGGTGGCCCGCGTCGCTCAGCGCGCGGCACAGATGCGATCCGATGAAGCCCGCGCCGCCGGCGACCAGGATGGTGTCCATGTTCTTCTCCCTCATGCCGAGACGCGCTCTTTGTCGTGCGCGTGCTCGGCGGCTTCCCTCAAATGGCGCTCGAGCTCTTCGGCCCGGTGCGCGGCGGTGTGTTCGGCGAGGACGCGTTGGCGCCCCGCCTGCCCGATCTGCTCGAGATCGCGGCGCGCGAGCACGGCGAGCATGTCGGCGCAGGTATCGACCAGCAGGATCTCGCGCCCGTCAGCGAGGATCTCGTTCAGTCCGTCCCACCGATCGGAGATGATCGGGGTGCCGCAGGCAGCAGCTTCGAAGATGCGGACCGAGGGCGACCAGCCGGCCGCGATCATGTCAGCGCGCGTCACGTTCAGTGTCGCGCGGCTCGCGCTGTAAAAGGCGGCGTGCTCTGCGGGCGGCAGATGCTCGATCCGCTCGACATTGTCGGGCCACTGGATCGTATCGGGGTATTGCGGCCCCGCGACCGCGAAGCGGCGATTGGGGGCGGCGCGCGCGACGTAGAGCAGCAGGCGTTCGAGCGTCGGCTGACGATCATCGCTATAGGTGCCGAGATAGGTCAGGTCCCACTTCTTCGGCACGTCAAGCGGCACGTACGCCTCGGCGTCGACCGAGCAGTAGAGCGCGCGCGCCATCGGCGAGCCGTAATGCGTCTCCAGGTGGCGGAGCGTCGGGCCGCCGGTGAACGACAGGTATACGTCGTAGCCAGGAATGACCGCGGGCGAGAGATACTCGAAGTCGCCGCGCTCCAGCTTGGCGAGCGTGACCGGCGTGTCGATGTCGTAGAAGGCGACGACGCCTTGCGCCCATTCCTGAACGAGCTGGCCGACCGCGACGCCGTCGGGGACGTAGCTGCCGACGATCACCGCGTCGGCGGCCGCGATCTCGCCGCGCCACTCGGCCAGATGATCGAGGTCGGAGTAGTAATCGAGCCGGCACCAGTCGGGATCGACCAGGTCGCGGTGCGCGCCCGCATACCATGGCACCTCGCGTTCGAGGAACACGACCTCGTGCCCGCGCGCGGCGAATGCCTTCAACAGCGCGCGAAACGTGGTGGCGTGGCCATTGCCCCAGGACGAGCCGAGGCTGAGGCCGAGGACGACGAGCTTCATGCCGCGGTCACCTCGCGCGCGGCATGGACCTTGAACAGCGCGTCGACCTGCTCGCCGCGAAGGTCATAGGTGTGTTCGGCGAGCACGCGCTGGAGCGCCGCCTGCCCGATCGCCGCCGCGCGCTCGGTGGTGAGCGCGGATAGGTGATCCGCCACGTCCTGCCCGTCGCGCGCAACCAGCACTTCCTCGTCGGGTTTGAGGAACAGCTCGATCCCCTCCCACGCATCGGTGATGAGGCAGGCGGCGGCGCCCGCGGCCTCGAACACGCGGGTGGCGGGCGAGAAGCCGATATGCGCCATCGAATCGCGCGCGACGTTGAGGACGGCGCGCGGCGTGCAGTTGAACGCATTGTGTTCGGCGGTGAAGACGTGGCCGCGGTGGCGGACGTTGCCGGGCATCGCCTTCGTCTCCCAGCCGTTGCCGCCGATCAGGAACTGCTGCTCGGGCAGGAGTGATGCGGGGCGGAGGAAGAACTCCTCCACGCGCGCCTCACGGTCGGGCAGGCGGTTGCCGAGGAACGCGAGGTCGCAGGCGAAGCGCGGGTCGGCCTCGACCGGATGGTGCGTCTGCGGGTCGAGCGCGTTGTAGACCGGCACGCAATCCTTCGCGCCGAACCCGGTATAGGCGTCGACGACCGGCGCGCCGCCGCCGTAGGTCAGCACCATGTCGAGCCTGGGCAGCGCGGCGCGCACGGGGTGGCTCGCGTCGGCGCGCATCTCGTCGAGCGTCGCGGCGGCGTCGACGTCCCAGAAGATCTTGAGCGCGCCCGGCCGCGCGTGGGCGATCACGCCTTCGAGCAGTTCGCGGTCGAATACGCCGACGCCGTTCGCCTTGACGACGATGTCGGCGGCGGCGGCTTCGCTCAGCACGTTACGCATCGCCTCCTGGGTGGCGGGATAGACGACGACCTTGGCATATTCGGGCGGGTCGATGTCGCGGTGCTGCTGACGGTCGAACGCGTCGGGTTCGTAGAAGGTGATGTCGTAGCCGCGCTCACCCAGCGCGCGCAGGATGCCGCGATAATAAGTGGCCGCACCGTTCCAATAGGACGACAACAGGCTCGATCCGTAGAAAGCGATCTTCATGCGGCAACTCCCACGCCGGTGTCGGTGCCCAGCGTGTCCAGGATGGTCATCAATTCGTCGACGCGGTGCGCGCAGGTGTGGCGCTCGGCGATCGTCTCCAGCCCGGAGGCGATCAGCGAGGCACGCAGATCGGCGTCGTCGCGGATGCGGGCGAGCACGTCCGCCATCTGCTCGCCGTCGCTCGCGTAAAGGAAGTCCTGTCCAGGGCGGAACAGTCCCTCGCTATCTTCCCACGGCGCACTGGCGAGCGGGATGCCGCAGGCGAGCGCCTCGAACACGCGGATCGTCGGGATGCCGGGCAGGATCGTGCGATAGTAGTTGCGCGGCACGTGGACGGTCGCGAGCGCGCGCGCGAAGATCTCGGGCGCGCGGGCATTGGGCGCCCATCCGTGATAGCGCGCGCCGTAGTGGGCGAGCATCGCGCGCGCCTCGTCGGGGTAGCGGACGCCGTAGATGTCGAGCGGAAGCTGCGCGCGTTGCGCGGGACGGAGCAGGTACTCCTCGATCTCGCGCGTGCGCTCGCCATCGCCCCAATTGCCGATCCAGACCACGCCCTCGTGGGTGTCGCTCGGGAGCGGCTTGAAGCGGCGCGTGTCGGCGGCCTCGTGCCAGGTCCAGACGCGCTTGCCCCAGCCGCGCGCGCGATACTGTTCGGACAAGGTCTCACCGAACGCGAGGACCCCGTCATAGCCCGACAGGTCGTAGGCATCCATCTCGTGCGGCAGACTGACGATGCGGTGGTGCGTGTCGTGGAACAAGAGCGTCCACGGCGCACCGGCCTTGCGCAAGCGACCGACTTCGGCGACGAGGTCGTGCGCGTTCCACTCGTGAACGATCACGAGGTCGGCGCCTTCGACCATCGCTGCGACATCGTCGCCTGCCTCGTACGTGTCCGAAGACAATTCGGGATAGGACGCGCGGTAGGGCGCGAGCGCGTCCTCGCCGCCGTCGGCGAGCAGGTTCTGGAGGCTCCAGCTATCCGCCGGCTCCCACGCCCGAACCTCGTGGCCGCGCGCGATCAGTTCGGACAGCACGCCGCGGACGAAATGCGCGTTGCCGTGGTTCCAGCACGAGGAAAGGCTGTGGGTGAAATAGACGATCTTCATGCCGCAACCCGCTCCCGCGGCGCGACTGCGCGCGCGTAGATATCCGCCATGCCGCGCGCGTTGGCGGCGGGGGTGTAGCGCGCGGCGCGTGCCCGCGCGCGCTCGCCCGCCTCGATCCGCACCGCGGAGTCGCTCGCCAGCGCGTCGATCGCGCGTGCGAAGCCGGCGTCGTCGCCGGGTGTGACGAAGATCGCAACGCCGTCCCATAGTTCACGGAACGTCGGAATGTCGGACAGCACCAGCGCGCAGCCCGCCGACGCGGCCTCCAGCACCGCGAGCCCGAACGGCTCGTAGCGCGCGGCGGAGGCGAAGATTAGGCGTGCCGACAGGCGATCGGCCACATCCGCGTCCGACAGCGCGCCGAGCGTGTCGAGGTGCGCGAAGGCGACCTGCTCGCCGTTGGGGCCGGCGAGCGATCCGGCGGCCTTGATCGGCAGACATATGCGCGCGGCGGCGCGATCGAGCGTGGCGACGTCCTTGCCGCGGTCCCACAGTCGACCCGCGGTGAAGACGTAGTCGGCGAGCGCCCCCGTGCTCGCGATCGCGGTGCGACCGTTGTGGACGACGCGCGGGCGACGCGGCAGCGCATAGAGCCGCTGCACCGTGTCCGCGAGCGCGGCGGAGGGGCAGACGCTCACGTCGGCGCGCGCGAGGCCGTCGCCGGTCAGCGCCGCCTGCCACGCGAGATCGGCGGGCAGCGGCCCTTGCTCGACCGCGTCCCACCACGACGCGACGCAGCTGTGCGCGACCGCGATGATCGGCATCGCGTAATCGGCGAGCGCGAAGGCAGGCTGGTTGAGCTGCGCCACGTCCGCGCCGTGGAGCGCGGCTGCCATCGCGACCGCGTCGGCGGTGCGGCGGACTTCCGCAGCGTCCCGCGCGAGCCAGTCGAGCGGCAGGCCCGTCTCGGTGTACGTCACCCCGAGCGCGGCGGCGCGGTCGCGCTGCGCAGACGACAGCGCGGGGCCGATCAGCGCGAGGTGCGCGTCGACGCCGAGTGGCGCGAGCGCGGCGGCGAGTTCGAGCGCATACTGCCACACGCCGCCGACCGCGTCCGCCGTCATCAGCAGGCGTGTCACGCAGCGACCTCGAGCGCGGCATGCTCCGCCTTCAACCAGTCGGCGAGGCGGGCGACGCCGTCGCGCCAGTCGGTCCGGCGCCCGAGCCCGAGCGCCGTTTCCGCCGCGCGCGTGTCGGCGACGAAGTAGCGCTGGTCGCCCGCGCGCCAATCGTCGTGGCGCACGTCGACCGCGCGCCCGGTCACCTCCGCGATATGGTCGAGCAGCACGCGCAGGCTGACTGCATTGTCGGGCCCGCCGCCGAGATTGAACGCGCGACCCGATACGTCGTCGATCCGCGCCCAGGCGGCGAGATAGGCGTCGACCGCGTCGGACACGTCGAGGATGTCGCGTACCTGGCAACCATCGCCGTAGAGCGTGATCGGCCGGCCTTTCAGCGCGCTGATCAGGAAGTGCGCGACCCAGCCCTGGTCCTCGGTCCCCATCTGCCGCTGGCCGTAGATGCAGCTCATCCGCATGACGGCGGTCTTGAGCCCGTAGCTGCGCGCGTAATCGAGCACATACTGGTCGGCCGCGCCCTTCGACACGCCATAAGGGGTGTGGAAGTCGAGCGGACGGCCTTCCCCGATACCGTGCGCGCGCACTTCCGCGTCGACGGGTACGTAGCGGTCACCCTCCAGCGCGAAGTTGAGGTCGGTCAGGTCGCCGTAGACCTTGTTGGTGGAAGCAAAGATGACGGGCGCTTGCGGAGCGTGGTGGCGCACTGCCTCTAGCACGTTCAAGGTGCCCGCGATATTGGTCGCGAAATCGTCCATCGGGTCAGCGAGGCTGGTGGTGACCGCCACCTGCGCGGCGAAGTGGAACACCGCCGACGCACCCTTCACCGCCTCCTGCACCCGCTCCGCGTCGCGCACGTCGGCCTCGACGAAGCGCACGCGGTTGCCGTGGCGGCTGCGCAGCCAGTCGAGGTTGCGTCGCACGCCCGCGCGCGCGAGCGCGTCGTAGACGATCACATCGTGGCCCGTGTCGGCGAGGCGGTAGGCAAGGTTCGCGCCGATGAACCCCGCGCCGCCGGTGACGAGAACCGGACCGTCGGGAGCCGGCCCGGAGCTTCCCCCCGGTCCGGCCATCACGCGACCAGCCCGCGCTTGTCGAGCTCGGCGCGCATCGTCTCGACCTTGTCCTCGGCGGTCTGCTGCGCGACCCATTCGGCGAGCACGGCGAGCCCCGCCTGGAAGTCCTGGGTCGCCTCGAAACCGAGCTGCTCCTTCGCGAGCGTGGTGTCGCAGAAGCAGTGGCGGATGTCGCCGATCCGCGCCTTGCCGACGACCTGCGGCGAGATGTCGTTCTTGCCCATCGCCTGCGCCAGCTCGGTCGCGACCTCGCGCACCGAGCGGTGGTGGCCCGAGCCGATGTTGAACGTGCCGCCCGCCGCCTGCGGCAGCGTGAGCGAGTCGGCAAAGGCGCGCGCGACGTCGGAAACGTGGACGAAATCGCGGCGCTGCTCACCGTCCTCGAAGATCATCGGCTGCTGCCCGTTCAACAGCCGCGACGCGAAGATCGCGAGCACCCCGGTATACGGGTTCGACAGCGCCTGGCCCGGACCATAAACGTTGAACAGCCGCAGGCAGACGCCCTCCATGCCGTAGGGCGCGGCCATGATGTGGGTGGTGCGCTCCTGCACATATTTGTTGAGCGCGTAGATCGAGGACAGGTTGGGGCGCTTCCACTCAGGCGTCGCGACCGCCTCCAATGGGCGTCCCTGCGCATCGACCGGCTCCCAGTTGGTCAGCCCGTCGCGCAGACCCTTGCGCTCCGCATCCTGCACCAGCTTGCCGTCGGCGTCGCGGTACAGTCCCTCGCCGTAGATCGACATCGACGAGGCGGTGACGACGCGGCGGACGGGATTGTCGATCAGTTTTTCGAACAGCACGGCGGTGCCGACGTCGTTGGTCGAGGTGTAGCGCTCGACCTCGTACATCGACTGCCCGACGCCGACCTCGGCCGCCAGGTGGACGACGCTGTCGACGCCCTTCAGCGCCTTCGCCACCACGTCGCCGTTGCGCACGTCGCCGCGGATCAGCTCGACCTCGTCGTTCAAGAGCGGCGGGCGCTCCACATCGCCGTGCACCTGCTCGATCAGGCTGTCGAGCACGCGCACCTTGTTGCCGCGCGCCAGAAGCTCGTCGGCGACGAAGCGCCCGATGAAACCAGCACCCCCCGTAATCAGAACCGTTTCCATATGTCCTCCCACCCCGGTCAGGGTCGGTGGACGGAAACGACATTGATCTGGATCAACGACACAGCACGGCCACCAACGCCATACAAGAAGAAGAACATCTTCTACTTAGCTTGGTTCCGCGAAGCCGTTCCAGCATCGTAACTTTTTTGCGGCGGCGGTTGCGATGTGCGCACCGGCGGTAGACGAAGGCGCATGACACGCACCATCCTGCTCGCGCGCCACGGCACCCATGCCGAGGTCGGTCACGTACTGAGCGGCCGATCGGAGATCGGCCTCGCACCCACGGGCGAAACGCAGGCGCAGCGACTTGCCGAGTGGCTGGAGCGTACACCGCTCGCCTCGATCCACGTCAGCCCGCGCGCGCGAACGCGGCAGACGGCGGGCCCGGTCGCGACGAAACGCGGACTTACGCCGGTGCCCGCCCCTGCGCTCGACGAGATCGACTTCGGCGCATTCACCGGACGATCGTTCACCACGCTCGACGCCGACCCGGATTGGCAGCGCTGGAACGCGCAGCGCGATACCGCGCGCTGCCCCGGTGGCGAAACGATGACGGAAGCGGTCACGCGCGCCTGGGACTATCTTCACGCGCTACCCGCGACGGCGACGCCTGCCTTGTGCGTCACGCACTGCGACGTGATCCGCGGACTGGTCGCGAGCCATCTGGGACTGCCGTTCACCGCCATCTACGGCTTCAACTGCGATCCCGGATCGGTGACGACCTTGGTGCTGAACGATCCTGCCGCAGGAGCGGGCGCGCGGCTCGTTGCGCTCAACGAGCGGCCATGAGTGCGCCGGCGGGCATGGTCATCGCCGGCGCAGCACCGGTGTGCATGTCGGCGTAGCTCTTTTCCTCGATCAGTTCGGAGCCCAGTTGCAGATTGATCGCACGCTTGATCGCGGCGCGTTCGTCGTTCTTGTGATACACTGCACGCGCCAGATGAACGAACTCGGCGCCGAACGTGCCCGCCGCCTCCTGCTCGCGGATCGCGTCTTCGATCTCCCAAAGATCCTCGTTGACCGCCTTGAGCGTGGCGTAGAGCGGCGCGATGCCGTCGCTGCGCAGCGCCATGTTGCCGAACTCGCTGAGCAGCCGGTGTTCGTTCATCACGTTGGCGCGCGCATCGGCGCGTACGATCCGCTCGCGCTTGATCTCGAGAATGCTGATCTTGTCGAGCAACTCACCCCAGGAGACGGGGACGGTCGGGCTAACCTTGGAGGCCATGCGCCATTCCTTGCAGTTGAGATGGGTGTGAGTGCCGCCGCGCGAGGTCGCACGCGATCTCCTCGACGACGCCCGTCCAGTCGCCCGCGTGCGGTTGCGCGTAAAGGCGCATCGTCGGGTACCAGGGCGTGTCGCGCGCACCGGGGGCCCAGCGCCAGTCGGGCTCGGCCTTGAGCATCAGCCACGTCGGCCGCCCCAGCGCACCGGCCAGATGCGCGATCATCGTGTCGACGGTGATGACGAGCGCGCAGGCCGCGACCAGCGAGGCGGTGGCGTCAATGTCGAACGGACAGCCCGCGGGGTTGAGGACGGCGAGGTCGGTCGGCTCGGCGACGAGCGAGAGGCAGCGATGGCCTTCGCACAAGGGCGCGAGCAATGTTGGCGGCACACGGCGGTCGTGGTCCCAATCACCCGAGGAATAGCACAGGCCGATCGTGCCCGCGGGCAGCGCCGCGGGGCTCGCGCGCAGGTAGGGCACGGCCGCGTCGCCGGGCGTCGCGCGCAAAGCCTGAGGCAGTTCGGTGATCTCGATGTCGCAGGCGAACGGCTTGGCTGGTGCCGCGTGATCGAAGGGGATCAGGCGATCGACCCCGGGGATCGTCGCCAGCAGGTGGTGCAGCCGCGCCGGCGCCTCGACCGTTACCGAACGCGCGCGTTGCTTGAGCAGCGGCAGGAAGCGCGCGAACTGGATCGTGTCGCCGAGCCCATGGTAGCAGCGCACCAGCACGTCCTCGCCGTCGAACGCGCGGCCGTCCCACACCCAGCGGCGATGATAGTCGACACGCGGGTCGTCGCGCTCGGCGGGCGAGCGCGCGGCGATCACCGCGTCGCCAATCGCGAACGCCGCCGCGTAATCGCCGCGCCGCATCGCGGCGGTCCAGGGATCGGCAGCATCTACCATCCCGGTGCAAATCCTTGACGAAGCACGCTGGTTCCATCGTTGCGGAGGCGTAATGCAGCTTTGTTGCTGGCAGCCCGGAACGGCGCTGTGGCAGGATCGTTGGCGTAACGATTGCAAAGGGGGACGAATGAGCGACACCGGGGAACGCGCGGACACGCGTGACGCATTGCGCGAGGAGGTGCGCGCGCTCGCGCCATGGTTCCACAACATCGACCTGGGCGCCGGGCTCCACACCGCGCCCGAGCATTTCCTGGGCGATTATCCCAATTTCAAGTTCGCGATGTTCCGCGACTGCGTGCCCGACGACCTGACCGGCAAGACCGTGCTCGACATCGGCTGCAACGCGGGCTTCTACTCGATGGAGATGAAGCGGCGCGGGGCGGCACGCGTCGTCGGGATCGATTCGGACGAGCGCTACCTGGCGCAGGCCCGCGTCGCGGCGCGCGCGCTGGGATTTCAGGATTCGGTCGAGTTCCGTAACCTATCGGTGTACGACGTCGCGAAGCTGGGCGAGCGCTTCGACCTCGTGATCTTCATGGGCGTGCTCTACCATTTGCGCCACCCGCTGCTGGCACTCGACCTGATCCGCGAACATGTCGCGCGCGACCTGATGCTGTTCCAGACGATGCAGCAGGGATCGACCGAGGTCGCCGACGTGCCCGAGGACCACCCCTTTTTCCTGCCCGACAGCTACACCCCGCCGCCGTACTTCGACGAGCCCGGATACCCGAAGATGCACTTCATCGAACGCAAATTCGCGGGCGACTGGACCAACTGGTGGGCGCCCAACCGTGCGGGTTCGATGGCGATGCTGCGCGCCGCGGGGTTCGAGGTGGTCGAGAGCCCGCAGGACGACGTCTTCCTTTGCCGCGTCACCGACGTGCCCTATGCGCAATTTGGTCCGGCCGCGGTGTACCCGGCCAAGGGCGACAAGAACGAGACAGCCAAGAATCAAACGGGGGTGAACGCGTGATCGAAGCGGCGATGATCTGGAACGAGCCGAACAACAAGTCGCACTGGGATCCGGAAGTCGACCCCGACTGGTCGAAGTTCGCCGACACGGTCAGCCGCACCGGTGCTGCGATCCATGCGGTCAACCCGGACGTGACGCGCGTGCTGGGCGGCATGTCGCCGATCGACCCGATGTGGGTGAAGCGTCTGGAGGGCCACGGCTGTCTGGATGCCGTCGACGTGCTGGCGGTCCACGGCTTCCCGCTCGACTGGAACCTGTGGTCGATCCACGAATGGCCGAACAAGATCGCCGAGATCGAGGCCGTGACCGACAAGCCCGTCTGGGTGACCGAGGTCGGTGTCGGATCGTTCGGCGCGGAGGAAGTGCAGGTGTTCGGGGTCGAGAAGACCGCTGAGCTGCTGATCGGTCGCGTGCCGCGCATCTATTGGTATTCGTTGTTCGACCTGCCGCAGGAATGGGGTGCGACGACGCGCCACCGCGAGGCGGAGGGGTCGAGCTATTACCGCCATTTCTACATGGGGCTGATCCGCGCCGACGGGACGCCCAAGCCGTCGCTCGACTCTTATGCCAAGGTCGCGAGCGAGATGGGGCTGATGCAGTGGTTCCACTATCACGACCCGCGGCTCGATGACGCGGTCGAGTGGATGAAGCGGCTCGGCACGAAGAAGCTGCGCACCGGATTGTCCTGGGCCGACAGCTTCCGCCCCGACGCGATCGGCTGGTTCGACCGGCAGATGGAGGCGCTGCAGGATTTCGACACCACCGTCACCTTCTGCTTCACGCCCGAACATCTCGGCATCCAGCCGCACCACACCAGTGCGGCGCGCGAGCCGCAGGCATTCGCCGATTTCTGCGCGCAGATGATCGAGCGCTACGCGCCCAAGGTGGCGGCGCCGAAGGCGGAGCCGGTCGCGGCGTGAACGCATCTCCGTCGTCCCGTACTTGATCCGGGATCCCGCTTCTTCTCCGACCGGCGAAGGCAGCGTGACCCCGGATCAAGTCCGGGGCGACGAGGGCGATTAGTTTGCGGGTGGCGGCACGACGCCGTCACCCAGTTCCTCCGCGCGGCGTACCGTCACCATCACGCCCAGGTCCGCGTAACCCACGCGCCGCTTCGGATCGGCCGCGTCGTCGGGCGCCACCGCAAGGCGGCGATTGACCTTGCTGCGGTGGTGCATCCGCGCGGTATTCTCCTGTCCGACGTAACAACCCTTGGTGAAGCTGACGCCGTTCAGCTCGCGCGCGTTCGCTTCCAGCCACAGCGTCTCGCCCGAGCCGAGTTCGGCCAACCCTTCCGTCACGCCGAGCGACAGGCGGTGCGCGTGCCAGCCCTTAGCCGGCGCGCCCGGCGGCGCGATCCAGCGGTAGCCGAGCGCGGGAAGCCGCGGGTCGGGCGTGGCACCCTCGACCGGCCCGCGCGACCAATGCACCGCCAGCCCGTCGTCGCGCGCGATCGTGAGAGCGCGGCGCAGGCGGTAGATCGACAGCCGGCGGGCGAGCGCGTCGGCCTGGGTCGCCTCGACGTCGAGCAGCACGTCGTCGCCGTCCGCCCACATGATGAAGTCGAACAACGCCTTGCCCTGCGGCGTCAAGAGCGCGGCATAGGCCGGCAATCGCGCGGTGTCGTTGGTGACCAGTCCTTGCAGGAACCCTGCCGCATCCTCGCCAGAGACGCGCAGGATCGCGCGGTCGGTCAATGTCGTGCCGGGTTGCGGGGTCGTCGGGGTGGCATCGCTCATGCACCCAAGTTAGGAGGGCGCATCACGCGACGAAAGGGCTGGCGATGGCGACCTGTGACCTGAAACTGACGGGCGGCACCGTCCACACGCCGGGTGGTCCCGTGCAGGCCGATGTCGCGGTGAGCGGCGGGCGGATCGTCGCGATCGGCAACGCTGGCGGCCAAGCGGGCGACGCGGGCCGGACGATCGACTGCACCGGGCTCGACATATTGCCGGGCGTGATCGACACGCAGGTCCACTTCCGCGAACCCGGTCTGGTCCACAAGGAGGATCTGGAGAGCGGCAGCGTCGCGGCCGTCATGGGCGGCGTGACGGGCGTGTTCGAGATGCCCAACACCAAGCCCAACACCGACAGCGCGGAGGCGATCGCGGACAAGCTCGCGCGCGCCAAGGACCGGATGTGGTGCGACCACGCCTTCTACGTCGGCGCGACGCACCACAACCCGGCCGCTCTCGCCGAGCTGGAACGGATGCCGGGCACCGCGGGGGTCAAGATCTTCATGGGCGCGTCGACCGGCGACCTCTTGGTCAGCGACGACGCGACGCTGGCGCAGGTGCTCGCCCACGGCACGCGCCGCGTCGCGATCCACGCCGAGGACGAGGACCGGATGAACGCGCGCGAGAATGAGCGCGTGACCGGCGACGCCTCGTCGCACCCCGTCTGGCGCGACGACGAGAGCGCGATCCTCGCCACGCGCCGCATCCTGGGTCTTGCGCGCGCGGCCGGGCGGCGCATCCACGTGCTCCACGTCACCACGCCGGCGGAGCTGGAGCTGCTCGGCCAGAACAAGGATATCGCCACCTGCGAGGTGACGCCGCAGCACCTGACGCTGGCGGGCGAGGAAGCCTATCCGCGGCTCGGCACGCTGGCGCAGATGAACCCGCCGATCCGTTCCGGCGCGCACCGCGCCGGGCTGTGGCACTGGCTCAACCAGGGTGTGCCCGACGTGATCGGCTCCGACCACGCGCCACACACGCTGGAGGAGAAATCCAAGCCCTACCCCGCCAGCCCCAGCGGCATGCCCGGCGTGCAGACGCTGCTGCCGCTGCTGCTCGACCATGCCGCCAACGGTCGCCTGACGCTCCAGCGCGTGATCGAGCTGACCAGTGCAGGCGCGCAGCGCATCTTCGGCATAGTCGGCAAGGGCCGGATCGTCGCGGGGTACGATGCCGATTTCACAGTGGTGGACCTGAAAAAGCGCTGGACGATCGAGGACAAGTGGCTCGCCTCGCGCAGTGGCTGGTCGCCGTTCACGGGGATGGAGCTGACCGGCAAGCCGATCGGCACGATCGTGCGCGGGCAGGTCGCCATGTGGGAGGACCAGCTCGGCGATCGGGCGCAGGGCGCACCGATCCGCTTCGAGGCAACCGCGTTCGGGCGTTAAAGGGAACACTGGTGGGTCCGCCGGGGCTCGAACCCGGGACCTCTCGATTAAAAGTCGCTTGCTCTACCGACTGAGCTACGGACCCCAACAGTGTTCGCGCGACCTAGGGGCGGGGCGGCGCGCGGTCAACCGGGTGTGAAGCTGGCGGACGCTGCGACCCGTCACGGGATCGCGCCACGCCGGCGCGATCGCCAGCGCGGGCGCCAGCACGAAGCTGCGCACGCGAAAGGCGCGGTGCGGCACGGTGAGCGTCGGCGTGGCGATGCGCCCGCCCGACCACAGGATGATGTCGAGGTCGATCACCCGCGCCCCCCAGCGGCGACCGGTGCGGCGACCGAACGCCCGCTCGATCCGCTTCAACCGTTTGAGCAATTCGGCGGGCGCTTCGTCACTCTCGATCAGCACCGCGGCATTGGCGAAGGTGCGCGTCGAGGGGCCGAGCGGTGCACTGGCGATGATCGGGGATGCTCGCCCACCCAGCAGCCGCAGCGCGGCGGCGACCTCATCCCGCGGACGGCCATGGCGACCGACGCGGTTCGATCCGACCGCGACGAGGTAGGTTGAGCGACGCATGGAGATGCGCCTATCGCATGGCCATGTATTTCGCACCCTCCCCCATTCCCGAGACCGAACCGCCGCGCGACTGCCCGCGCTGCCCGCGGCTGGTTGCGTTCCGCGAAGCCTTGCGCGTCGAATATCCCGATTGGTGGAACGCGCCGGTCAACGCCTTCGGTGATCCGAACGCGTGGCTCGCGATCATCGGTCTCGCCCCCGGCAAGCACGGCGCCAACCGCACCGGCCGCCCCTTCACCGGTGATTACGCGGGCGAACTGCTGTTCAACACGCTCGGCAAATACGGCCTCGCACGCGGCACTTTCGAGGCGCGCGCGGACGATACGCTGGCGCTCGACGGCGCCATCATCATCAACGCGGTGAAATGCCTGCCGCCCGAGAACAAGCCCACGCCCGAGGAGATCCGCACCTGCCGCACCTTCCTGGAGGGGCAGGCAGCGGTGCTGCCCAACGTCCGCGTCTTCGTGGCGCTGGGGCAGATCGCGCACCAGTCGGCGGTGAAGATGCTCGGCGGGCGCTTGCCCAAGGCGAAGTTCGGCCATCTGGCCGAGCACGAGATGCCCGATGGGCGCATCCTGCTCGATAGCTATCACTGCTCGCGCTACAACCAGAACACCGGGCGATTGACGACGGACATGTTCGAGGCGGTGTTCGCGCGCGCGCTGGAGCTACGCGAGCGGACCGCACCATGATAGGGTCGCGCCGTCATTGAACGGAGATTTCGACCATGTCGCTTCTTCTGCTCGTCGCCCTGGCCGGCGCCGCACCCGCCGGGACGCCGGACGCCAAACCCGTGTGCCAGGACACGCAGACGCGCCTGATCGCGGCGAAGCGCAAGGGCAGCATCCACCCGCTCGGTCAGGAACCGAACGCCGACGCGGTGCTGACCGTGCTTCGCAGCGAGAACGGCTGCTCGCGCCCGGTCAAGGTGCGCGAGGACATCGGCGCCCGGAAGCGCTGAGGCGGAAACGCTGACCGATCAGATATCGGCGACCAGCCGACCGTAGAGTTCGGGGCGGCGGTCGCGGAAGAAACCGAAGGCGGCGCGGTGGCGCTTGACGCGCGCGAGGTCGAGCGTCGCGGTGATCACCCCCTCCTCCTCGCGGTCGAGCTCGGCCAGGATGTCGCCGCGCTCGTCGGTGATGAAGCTGGTGCCGTAGAAAGTCTGGCCGTGCTCGGTGCCGACGCGGTTGGCGGCAATCACGGGAACGACGTTCGACACCGCGTGGCCGACCATCGCGCGCCGCCACAGCCGCGCGGTGTCGAGACTGGTGTCGTGCGGCTCGCTGCCGATCGCGGTCGGATAGAACAATAGCTCCGCCCCCATCAGCATCATCGCGCGCGCGGTCTCGGGATACCATTGGTCCCAGCAGACGCCGACGCCCAGCGTGGTGCGGTTCGGGCCCGGCCACACCTTGAACCCGGTGTTGCCGGGGCGGAAGTAGAACTTCTCCTCATACCCCGGACCATCGGGGATGTGGCTCTTGCGATAGACACCCTGCACCTCGCCGTCGGGGCCGATCATCGCCAGGCTGTTGTAATGGTGCGGGCCGTCCGCCTCGAAGAAGCTGGTCGGGATCCACACGCCCAGCGCCTCGGCCAGCGCCTGCATCGCCAGCACCGCCTTGTGCTCGCCCACCGGCGCCGCGTTCGCGAACAGCCCCTCGTCCTCGACGCGGCAGAAATATTCGCCCTCGAACAATTCGGGCGGCAGGATCACCTGCGCACCGCGGCCGTGCGCCTCGCGTACGGCGTCGGACACCTTGGCGATGTTGGCGTCGATGTCGGCGGAGAAAGCGAGCTGGAGTGCGGCGACGGTGATCTCGGTCATGCCGCGTCAGATAGGCGCTCGCGCAGGGTTGCGCAAAGGCGAACGCTTTATCCGCACACTGCCGCGCGTGCGGATGTGCTCATAGGCGATCGTGACCGCGAGCAGCAGGAGAGGCGTCACGAACGCACGGTGCCGCTCGTCGAACTCGAACCATACGCCCAGCAGCAGCAATTGCGCGAAGCACGCCGCCAGCAGCCGCGTCGCGCGCTCCCCATGCAAGCGGAAGGTCGCTGCCGAGGACAGCGCAAGCAGCAGGACGTGTGTGCCTTGCACGAGCGGCAGCAGCAATGCGGTGAGCGGCGCCGTCACCGCCGGGCGCATCGCGGCGAGCCGCACCAGCCCCGCGTCGGCGAGCCCCATCGCGCGCACGAACTTCGCCACCGTCAGCCGCGCCGCCTCGGCCGGGTGGGCCGCGATCCACTCGAGTGCGATCCGCCCCGCGGCATGCGAGAAGGCGAGCTCGGGCAGGCCGTACAGCGCCGCGGGCGGCGGCATCCACGTGCCTGTCGCCGCCGGGTTGTTGCCGATCCACAGACTGTAGCCGCTCGCGCTGGTCAGCGGCACGAAGGCGCCGAGCAGGTCGTAGTTGCGCCACCACCACGGCAGCATCGCGAGTGCCGCGACGCCCGCGGCCGCTGCTCCGGCACGCACCAGTTGCGCGGTTCCCAGCCGCCGCCATTGCAGCAGCGCAAACAACCCACCTATCAGCGCGTCGCCCGGCTGCGTCAGCGCGAGCGCGGCCGAGGCGAGCCCGAGCAGCGCGGCCTGGCGAACGCGCCCGTTCGTCACGCTCCAGCCATAGGCGAGCAGCAGCGCCAGCAGTGTGACGAGGCTCTCCTTCTGCGCGAGCGGCGCGTCGAGCAATTGCGCGGGCCAGATCAGGAACAGCCCGGCCGCCGCCACGCCGGCGCGCGCCGCACCCAGCCGCCGCGCGATGAGCACGATCAGACCGGCGGAGGCGAGATCGAGCAGGCTGGAAAGCAGCACCAGCGACGCGGTCGACAGCCCGGCGATCGCTCCCCAGCCCGCGAGCAACAGCGGGTAAGCGGGCGGGAACAGCGCCACCGCGCGCGTGCCCATGTACGGCTCAACGAGGCCGAGGCCGTCACCGGCCAGCAAACCGCGCGCGAGCACGAGGTACCAGTGCGGATCGCCCGGCGAGACGCGCCCGTCGCTCAAGAGAGCGGCCGCGACGCGGAGCGCGACGGCGGCGGTTGCAAAGGCGATCCAGGCGCCCCTGCCCGTCGCGCGCGGCAGATGCGTCACTATCCACGCGGCGACGACGAGCCAGGCGGCGAACAGCGCCCATCCGCCCGCACTCGCGCCCCACCGCGTGGCGAGCGCGGGTGCGCTGCCGACGCCATACGCCGCCAGCATCAGCAGCATCGCCGCCAGCGCGGCACCGAGAACACGATCGGGCTTCATCGCGCCTTCGAACCTATGCCCGCGCGCCGCCCAGGCAACAGCGTCGATCGGCGCGCGGCGACCGTTCTGTCCCTTATTCGCGCACGGTGTGGTTAACCGATCAACAATCCCGCGAGCGCAGCGCTCATCAGATTGGCAAGGCTGCCCGCGAGCAACGCGCGCAGGCCCAGCTTGGCGATCGTCGGGCGCTGATTGGGAGCGAGCCCGCCCGTCACCGCCATCTGGATCGCGATCGAGGAGAAATTGGCAAACCCGCACAAGGCGAACGTGATCACCGCAACCGTGCGCGGTGACAGGTTCGCGGCCTGTTTGCCGAGATCGATATAGGCGACGAACTCGTTCAGGACGATCTTCTCGCCGAACAGGCCGCCCGCGATCCCCGCCTCGTTCCACGGCACGTTCAACAGGTACATGACCGGCTGGAACACGCGACCGAGGAGTCCCTGGAAGCTCAGGCCCGGCAGCCCCACCATATTGCCCAGCCCGCCGAGGATGCCGTTGGCGAGTGCGACGAGCGCCACGAACGCGAGCACCATCGCGCCGACCGCGACCGCCAGCTTGACGCCGGTCTGCGCACCCTGCGCGGCGGCCATGATGAGGTTGGCGGGCTTTTCCTCGTCGTGCGTCGCGTCCGGCAGCGGCTCGCCCGGCGTTTCCGACGGCAGCACCGCGGGACCGCGCGCATCGAGCCGGCCTTCCGCGATCGCGATCTGCCGGCCTTCGATGCTCAAGGGATCGTTGGGATCGTCGAGCGGCAGTTCGCCGGGACGAGGGTGCAGGCGATCGGGCATGATGATCTTCGCCATCAGAATGCCGCCCGGCGCCGCCATGAAGCTGGCGGCGAGCAGATAGTCGATGCTGATCCCCATCGAGGCGTAAGCGGCCAGGATCGTCCCCGCGACGCCCGCCATCCCGCTGGTCATCACGGTGAACACCTGCGGCGGGGTGAGCCCGGCAAGGTAGGGACGGATGACGAGCGGCGATTCGCTCTGTCCGACGAAGATGTTGGCGGCGGCGCACAGGCTCTCCACCTTGCTGACGCCGATCACGCGCTCGATCGCGCCGCCGAGCCAGCGCACCACCAATTGCATGATGCCCAGATGGTAGAGGATCGAGACGAGGGCGGCGAAGAAGATGATGACCGGCAGCGCCGCAATGGCGAAGCTCGTCCCGCCGATCTCCGGCCGTGCCAGCGGGCCGAACAGGAATTCGACGCCCGCGTGCGCGTAGCCGAGCAGCGCCGCGACCCCGCCCGACGCCCCCGCCAGCGCCGCGCGGCCGGGCAACCAGTAAAGCACGATCACCGCGATCGCGGCCTGCAGCGCGAAGGCGGAGCCGACCACGCGCAACCGGATCGCGCGGCGATCGGTGGACAAGAGCAGCGCGATCCCGAGGATCACCGCGACGCCGGCGAGGCCGATGAGGATACGCTGCATGACACTTCCGCGTGAGAGATGAACCGAACGACGCGGCCCCCCGCGCGGGCGCGCATCATACACATGGCGCACGCCCGCGCCACTCATGCTTGCCCCGTACCCGCAAAAGGCGCGCCGATGGAGGCGGTTGGGCAGCCCTCACGCCTTGTCGATCGGAGCGTGGAAGGTAAGAGCGGCTGTCGGATCGGTCCTAATATGATATCGCGGTCGATCGAGCGATTGGAGGCTGTTGCGCGGTGAACGACCACTATCGGACGAATGGCTATACCCACCTGCCTCACCTGTTTCCGCCCGAGGTGCTGTTGACGCTCTACGCACGCATGCAGGCCGACCTGAAGGCAGCCGGCCGCCCGCTAGGCAGCTTCGCGGCACAAGGACCGCTGCTCACACGGCCCGCGCTGGAAGTGTATGCATATCAATACACGCCGCTGCTCGGCTTCTTGTGGGGGCTGACCCCGCGGATCGCAGCGGAGGTCGGGTGCGAACTGCTGCCCACCTACGCGTATTTCCGGGCCTATCAGCAGGGCGACGTGTGCCGCATCCACCACGATCGCCCGGCATGCGAGCACAGCGTGTCGCTGACGATCGCTTACGGCGACAACAAACCGTGGGCGCTCAGCGTCCAGACCACGCCGACCGACACGCCGCAACCAGAGGTCAGCGAGGATTTCGGGGGCGAACCGTATGGCTCGGTCGCGATGCAGCCCGGCGACGGCGTGCTGTACCAGGGCACGCACCACCGTCATGGCCGGCTCGACGTCAACCCCAACAGCTGGTCGGCGCACCTGTTCCTGCACTGGGTAGAGAAGAACGGCCGCTACGCCGAACACGCCTTTGACCGTCCGACAATGGAGCGGGCGGCACAGCGTCGTTGAACCGCAATGCAGGGTCAGACGCGCATCGCTTGAGGCAGGCGTGATTGACCCCGCGGCGTTTCGCGCTAGCAGTCGGCCATGCCGATCCCGCCCACCCCCATCGCCCATCCGACCGCGCCGCCAATCTCGCGGTCGTTGTTCGTTTTCTCGATCTTCTACGGCGGGATGACGTGCATCGCGGGCGTGCTCGGCAACAAGCAGGTCGCGCTCGGCCCCCTGGCGGTGGAAGCGGGAATCTTCGCGTTCCTGCTGCTGGTGGTGACGTCGAGCGCGGTGGCGGAGTTGCACGGGCGCGTCGTTGCGGGGCGGCTGGTCGTGTTCGGCTTCATACCGCTGCTCGTCTCGATCCTGCTGTCGTGGATCGTTCACGCGCTGCCCGCCTCACCCGAGATGCAGCCCGCCAACCGCGATGCGATCCAGCTGGTGCTCGGCTCCACCTGGCGGATCTGGCTCGGCGGGATCGTCGCCTACGGCATCTCGCAAACGCTCAACATCACGATCTTCTCGTGGTTGAAGGGGCGCGAGGGGTCGAGCCTGTTGTGGCTGCGCGCGGGGCTCGCCAGCATGTTGTCGCAGGTGGTCGACACGCTGCTGTTCGTCACCATCGCGTTCGGCGGCGTGTTTCCGATCGCCGAACTGCTCGCGGGACAGATGATTTCCAAGGTGGTGTTGTCGGCGGTGCTGGTACCGCCGCTGATCTATCTCGCGGTCGCGATCGGACGCCGGCTCGACGCCTGACCAGCGTGCATCGGGGGAGCGGATGACGCTCCCCCCGCCGGTTTACCGTCCGACCGCGGTGTACGCGAACCCGGCCGCCTCGACCTGCTCGCGGTTGTAGATGTTGCGCAGGTCGACGAGCACGGGGGCGCTCAGCAGCGACTTGACGCGGCGCAGATCGAGCGCGCGGAACGCATTCCACTCGGTCAGGATGACGAGCGCGTCGGCGCCCTCCATCGTCTGGTAGGCGCCGTCGCAGTATTGGACGTTCTCCAGCACCTTCTTCGCCTGCTCGTGACCTTCGGGATCATAGGCGCGGACGGTCGCGCCCGCGTCCTGCAATGCCTGGATCACCGCAATCGCGGGGCTGTCGCGCATGTCATCGGTGTTGGGCTTGAAGGTGAGGCCTAGGATCGCGACGCACTTGCCGCGTACGTCGCCGCCCATCGCGGCGATCACCTTGCGCCCCATCGCGCGCTTGCGGTTGTCGTTGACCGCGACCACCGCCTCGACGATCCGCTGCGGCGCCTCGTAATCCTGCGCGGTCTTCAGCAGCGCCAGCGTGTCCTTGGGGAAGCACGACCCGCCGTAGCCGGGGCCGGCGTGCAGGAACTTGTCGCCGATGCGGCCGTCGAGCCCGATGCCGCGCGCGACGTCCTGCACGTTCGCGCCGACCTTCTCGCACAAATCGGCGATCTCGTTGATGAAGGTGATCTTGGTCGCGAGGAACGCGTTGCCGGCATATTTCGTCAGCTCGGCCGCACGCCGGCTCATCTCCACGATCGGCGACTTGTTGAGGTAGAGCGGGCGATAGACGTTGCGCAGCACCTCCAGCGCGCGGGCGTCATCGGAGCCGATGACGATGCGGTCGGGACGCTTAAAGTCGTCGATCGCAGCACCTTCGCGCAGGAACTCGGGGTTGCTCGCGACCGCGAAGTCGGCGCCCGGATTGGCCTCACGGATGATCCGCTCGACCTCGTCGCCGGTGCCGACGGGCACGGTGGACTTGTCGACGATCACGGTGAAGCCGGTCAGCGCCGCGGCGATCTCTTCGGCGGCGGCGTAGACGTAGGACAGATCGGCGTGGCCGTCGCCGCGCCTGGACGGCGTGCCGACCGCGATGAACACCGCGTCGGCGTCGCGCACGCCTTCGGGCAGGTCGGTCGTGAAGCGCAGCCGGCCGGCCTCGACGTTGCGCGCGACCAGTTCGTCGAGCCCCGGCTCGAAGATCGGCATCACGCCCGCGAGCAATTTGTCGATCTTGCCCTGGTCCTTGTCGACGCAGACCACGTCGTGGCCGAAGTCGGCGAAACAGGCGCCCGAGACGAGGCCGACATAGCCCGAGCCGATCATGGTGACGCGCATGATGGTGATGTTACCCCCTGGATGCTGGCGCCGCCGCGTTGGCGCGGCGTGATGTTGGAAGATCGCTTAGCTTCGTCGCTGCGCGAGCGCCAGCTACGAACCCTTCCTACGCCGCAGCCTTTCGCGCCGATCCGATCGGCAAAGGCTGGCGAAGCGGGCGCCGGCGCGGCAAAGCGGCCTGCGAAGGAGAGAACGGATGGGTTTGTGGTTCGAGGAATTCACGGTCGGGCAGCGCTTCACCCACCCGCTGCGCCGGACGGTGACCGAATATGACAACATGAGCTTCAGTCTGCTGACGATGAACCCGCAGCCGCTTCACATCGATTTCGACTTCGCGGAAAAAAGCGAATGGGGTCGGCCGCTGGTCAACAGCCTGTTCACGCTGGGGCTGATGATCGGCATGTCGGTGCAGGACACGACGCTCGGCACCACCGTCGGCAACCTCGGCATGAGCGACACGCGCTTTCCGAAACCGGTGTTCCACGGCGACACGCTGCAGGCATCGAGCGAGGTCGTGTCGATCCGCGAGAGCAAGTCGAACCCCGCGGTCGGCATCGTCGAGTTCGAGCATCGCATGACCAACCAGCGCGGCGAGCTGGTGGCGATCTGCCGCCGCGCCGCGATGATGAAGCGGCGGCCGGCCGAGGGCTGAGCCGGTCAGCCGCGCGCCGCGTCGGCCGTGAAGCGCGCATAGACGTCGAGCACCGGCGCAGCGAGCTCGGGACGGCAGATCAGCAGGTCGGGCAGATAGGTGTTCGCGCGATTGTAGACGAGCGGCGTGCCATCGGCACGGCTGACGTGGAGCCCGGCGGCGCGCGCCACTGCGGCGGGCGCGCAATTGTCCCATTCATACTGACCGCCGGTATGGAGGTAGATGTCGGCCTCCCCGCGCACCACCGCCATCGCCTTCGCGCCGGCCGACCCCATCGGAATCAGCTCGGCGTCGAGTGCCTCGGCGACCGCGAGCGCCTCGGCCGCGGGGCGCGAGCGGCTGACCAGCATCCTCAATCGCGCCGGCGCGTCGCACAGTGCGCGGGGCCGCGCCGAACACAGCGTCAGCGACACCGCGGGCAGCGCCACCGCGCCGACCTGCGGCTCGCCGTCGATCGCGAGCGCGACGTGCACCGCCCAGTCGTCGCGCCCCTCGCCATATTCGCGCGTGCCGTCGAGCGGATCGACGATCCACACGCGCCGCGCCGACAGCCGCGAATCGCTGTCGCGCTCCTCCTCCGACAGGATCGCGTCGTCCGGGCGATTGTGGCGCAACGCCTCCATGATGAAGGTGTTGGCGACGCGGTCGCCCGCGCGGCCTAGCGCGGCGCCGGTGAACAGGCTCGATGCGCGCGCGGCGACCAGAATTGCGCCGGCGTGCTCGGCGATGTGACGCGCGAGCGCGGCATCGTCCTCCAGCCCCGGCGGCGGCGCGATCGCCGCGAGCGCGAGCGGCGTGTCGCTCATGGTATCAGCCCCGTCACGGTATCAGTCTGGCGACGATCGCGTCGGCAGCCTCGTCGGGCGTCATCTCGCGCGTGTCGATGCGGATCTCAGGCGCCTCGGGCGGCTCGTACGGGCTGTCGATCCCGGTGAAGTTCTTGAGCTGACCCGAGCGCGCCTTCGCGTACAGTCCCTTCACGTCGCGCGCTTCCGCGTCCGCGAGCGGCGTATCGATATGGACCTCGATGAACTCGCCGGGCTTCATCATGGCGCGCACCATGTCACGTTCGGAGCGGAACGGCGAGATGAACGCGGTGATGACGATCAGCCCCGCATCGGTCATCAGCTTCGCCACCTCGCCGACGCGGCGAATGTTCTCGACCCGATCGGCGTCGGTGAAGCCGAGATCGCGGTTGAGGCCGTGGCGCACGTTGTCGCCGTCGAGCAGGAAGGTATGGCGGTTCATCCGCGCGAGCTTCTTCTCGACCAGATTGGCGATCGTCGACTTGCCCGCCCCCGACAGACCGGTGAACCACAGCACGGCGGGCTGCTGGTTCTTGAGCGCGGCGTGATGCTCGCGCGAGGTATCGGTCGCCTGCCAGTGGACGTTCTGCGCGCGCCTGAGCGCGAAGTGGATCATGCCCGCCGCAACGGTCGCGTTGGTGAACTTGTCGATCAGCACGAAGCCGCCGAGCGTCTTGTTCGTGGTGCCGTCCTCGCCGGCGTACGGCTCGAACACCAAAGGTCGGTCGGTCGAGAGATTGGCGACGCCGATCGCGTTCAGCTCGAGCGTCTTGGCGGCGAGCCGCTCGGTAGTATTGACGTTGACCTGATATTTGGGTGGCTGGACGCTCGCGGTGACAGTCTGCGTCGCGAGCTTCAGCCAGTAACCGCGGCCGGGCAGCAGCGGCTCGTCCGCCATCCACACGATCGTCGCCTCGAACTGGTCGGCAGCCTCGGGCGGGGCGTCGGCAGCGGCAATCACGTCGCCGCGCGAGCAATCGATCTCGTCGGCGAGCGTCAGCGTGACCGATTGGCCCGCGACCGCTTGGCCTTGGTCGCCGCCCTGCGTGACGATCCGCGCGATCGTGCTGGTGCGCCCTGAGGGCAGCACGCGCACCGCGTCGCCGGGACGGACGGTACCCGCGGCGATCAGCCCGGAGAAGCCACGGAAGTCGAGGTTGGGGCGGTTGACCCATTGCACCGGCATGCGGAAAGGCCGCGCGGCGTCGGCGTGCTGGTCGACCTCGACCGCATCGAGATGCGCGATCAGCGTCGGCCCGGCGTACCAGGGCGTGTTCGCCGACGCGGCGGTCACGTTGTCGCCGCGGAAACCCGAGATCGGGATGGCGGTGAACTCCTTGATCCCGATCGAGGTGGCGAAGGCGCGGTAATCGGCGACGATCTCGGCGAAGCACTGCTCGCTGTAATCGACCAGATCCATCTTGTTGACCGCGAGCACGACGTGACGGATGCCGACGAGGTGCGCGAGGTAGGAGTGGCGCCGCGTCTGCGTCAGCACGCCCTTCCTCGCGTCGACCAGGATCACCGCCAGGTCGGCGGTCGACGCGCCGGTCACCATGTTGCGCGTATATTGCTCGTGCCCCGGCGTGTCGGCGACGATGTACTTGCGCGCCTCGGTCGAGAAGAAGCGATAGGCGACGTCGATCGTGATCCCCTGCTCGCGCTCGGCCGCGAGGCCATCGACCAGCAGCGCGAAGTCGATCTCCTGCCCTTGCGTGCCGACGCGCCTCGAATCCGCTTCGAGTGCGGCGAGCTGGTCCTCGAAGATCGTCCGGGAGTCGTACAGCAATCGCCCGATCAGCGTCGATTTGCCGTCGTCAACCGACCCGCAGGTGATGAAGCGCAGCAACGTCTTGTTCTGGTGCCGATCGAGATAGGCGTGGATGTCGTCGGCGATCAGCGCGTCGGGGGTGTAGCCGGCGCCGGCCCCGGTTCCGGCCATGGTCTCGGGCGGCATCAGAAATACCCCTCCTGCTTCTTCTTTTCCATGCTGGCGTCGCCCGCGTCGCGGTCGATCGCGCGGCCCTGCCGCTCGGAGGTGGTGGTGAGCAGCATCTCGCGGATCACGTCGGGCAAGGTCGCGGCCTCGCTCTCGACCGCGCCGGTCAGCGGGTAGCAGCCCAAGGTGCGAAACCGGACCGAGCGGGTGACCGGCTCTTCACCGGGCAGGAGCCGGAAGCGGTCGTCGTCGACCATCAGCAGCGTGCCGTCGCGCTCGACCGTGGGGCGCGGCGCGGCGAAGTAGAGCGGGACGATCGGAATGTCCTCGGCGGCGATGTACTGCCAGATATCGAGCTCGGTCCAGTTCGAGATCGGGAAGACGCGGATGCTCTCGCCTTTCGCTTTCCGCGCGTTATAGAGGTTCCATAATTCGGGCCGCTGGTTCTTCGGGTCCCAGCGGTGATTGGCGGAGCGGAACGAGAAGACGCGTTCCTTGGCACGGCTCTTCTCCTCGTCGCGGCGCGCGCCGCCGAACGCGGCGTCGAAACCGTGCAGGTCCAGCGCCTGCTTCAGCCCTTCCGTCTTCCACAGATCGGTGTGGAGCGCGCCGTGGTCGAACGGGTTGATCCCGCGCGCCTCGGCGTCGGGGTTGCGGTGGATGAGCAATTCCATCCCGCTCTCGCGCGCCATGCGGTCGCGCATCGCGTACATGTCGCGGAACTTCCATGTCGTGTCGACGTGGAGCAGCGGGAACGGCGGCGACGACGGGAAGAACGCCTTGCGCGCCAGATGCAGCATGACCGCCGAATCCTTGCCGACCGAGTAGAGCATCACCGGGCGCTCGCACTCCGCCACCACCTCGCGCATGATGTGGATCGCCTCGGCCTCGAGCCGGTCGAGATGGGTCAGCGTGCGCTGGTCGGGCGCCATTCGTCATCCTCTGTCATCGACACCGGAACAGCGGCGCCTCGCGGGCGATATATGCTGACGCGCGTGCGCGGCCGCGACAATGATCTGCTCGCGGGGTTGATAGCGCGGGTTGGGCAGCGTTACCGTCGTGTGCACTGCCCACGAGGCATGAGGAGACGGAAACGATGTTCGTCGACAATCGCGACTGGCCCCCGCCGCCGCCGTGGCAGCCGAACCGTCCGGTGCGTCGATTGAACGCGAAACAGGCGCGCGTGATGCGCAACATCGTCGTCTTCAATCTGCTGATGCTGATCTTCGGGCCGCTCGCGGGCGTGACCCTGCTCGACGCGGTCGCGGCGGCGCTACGGTGAATGGGGCGATGAATGGGACGATGAACGTCCAGCCGGAGGACGTGCTCGACTTCTGGTTCGTTCGGATCACGCCCGAGCAGCGTTTCGCGAAGGACGACGCGCTCGACCGCACGATCGCCGAGCGGTTCGGCGGCCTGCGCGACGCGGTGCTGGCGAGCCGCGCACAAGGTTGGCGCGACACGCCCGAGGCGCTGCTCGCCGCGAGCATCCTGCTCGACCAGTTCTCGCGCAACATCCACCGCGGTGAGGCCGAGGCGTTCGCCGCCGACGATCTCGCGCGCGAGTTGACGCTCGCGGCGATCGAACGCGGGTGGGAGGCGCGCTACACGCCCGAGCAGCGGCAATTCCTGTACATGCCGCTGATGCACGCGGAGGACGCCGCACTACAGGCGCTGTTGGTCGAAAAGTTTGAGGAATTGGGCGACGAGGAAGCGCTCGCCTTCGCGCGCGACCACCGCGACGTGCAGGCGCGCTACGGCCGCTTTCCGTCGCGCAACGCGGCGCTCGGGCGCGCGTCGTCGCCCGAGGAACAGGCCTATCTCAGCCAGCCGGACGCGGGATGGTGATGTGAAGTTGGCGGGGTGGTGGAGCTGAGGGGAATCGAACCCCTGACCTCTGCAGTGCGATTGCAGCGCTCTCCCATCTGAGCTACAGCCCCGCCCGGCCCGGCCACGAAGGACCGAGCGCTGCCACTAGCGGCGTTGCTCGCGCGGCGCAACAGGCTTTCGCACTCTGAACCTCTCACCAGCCGTCATCCCGGACTTGATCCGGGATCCCGCTGTTCCTTGGACGGTGCAAGAGAAGCGGGACTCCGGATCAGGTCCGGGGTGACGAGGTTACGAGCGCCCCAGCAGCACGCGCGCCTGCCCCGCGATCTGCGCGAGCATCGCCGCATTGGGCGCGGACGCGTGGCGCGCGCGGTCGACCACCGCCTTGAACTGCCCGACGCGGGTCGCGTTCGCGGCAAGCCAGCGCTCCACCGCCTCCTCGGGTGCGCCGTTCGCGGTGCGACCGAGGAAATCGAGCCGCAGCTGCTGGAAATCGCGCGCGAGCCCCGCGATCAGCAACCGCTCCCACGGATCGCTCGAGGTGATCCGCGCCGCGGTCGACTGCGCCCAATCGAGCCCGAGCGCCTGGCCCAGATGCGTGAAGGCACGCGCCAGCCGCGTCTCGTCGACCTGCGAGCGGCCACCCAGATCGGCGAGCCCGACGACGCCGTCGAGCTCGAACAAGCGCACGACCCGCGCGACGAGGTCGGCGGGCGCGCCCGTCCCCTCCAGCGTCGCGGCGATGCGACGGCTCTGCGCCTGCGCTTCCTCGAGCAGCAGGTCGCGCGCCGCGGCGTCGAGCCGCGCGATCCCCTGCCCCAGCCGTTCGAGCACCGCCGAGGGCATTGTGCCCGGCGCCTCGACGCGCAGCAGGTCGGCGACGTGCGAGCGCGTCGCGACCGCGACCTCGTCGAACAAGGCGTAGCGCGCCGCCTCGGGCATCGCGGTCTGCTCGATCTCGCGCCACAATCCGGCCAGGCCGAACTGCCGTTCGGCGACCACGAACATCGCCGCAATGTCGGCGAGTGCCGCGCCCTCCTCTTCTGCCAGCTCGAACGGATGCAGAATGCCGATCCTGTTGACGATCCGGTTTGCAAGCTTGGTCGCAACGATCTCCCCGCGCAGCCGATGCTGATCGATCGCGTCCGCGAACCGCTCCTGCATCGCGGCTGGGAAGGCGGCGTGGAGGTCGGGCACGAGCGCGGGATCGAGCCCGAGCGCGCTTCCCTCGATCGCGTCCTGCAACGCGAGCTTGGCGGTCGCGAGCAGCACCGCGAGCTCGGGTCGCGTGAGGCCGCGCCCGTCGACGCCGCGGCGCAGGAAGTCGACGTTGGAGGCGAGCCCCTCGACCTTGCGATCGAGCCGCCCGGCTTCCTCGAACACTTCCATCACGCGAACGTAGCTCGGCACCGCTTGTGCGGCTTCGTTGCCCGATCCTTCGGCGATCGACAGCGCCAGCGTCTGGAGGCGGTTGTCCTCCAGTACCAAGTGCGCGATGTCGTCGGTCATGCTGGCGAGCAGCGCGTTACGATCCTCGTAGCCGAGCCGCCCCTCGGTCATCTCGCGGTTCAACGCGATCTTGATGTTGACCTCGTTGTCTGAGCAATCGACGCCGGCCGAGTTGTCGATGAAGTCGGTGTTAATGCGGCCCCCGTGCGCGGCAAAGGCGATGCGCGCGGCCTGCGTCACGCCCAGGTTCGCACCCTCGCCGATCGCGATCGCGCGTAGCTCCTCCGCATCAACGCGCTGACGGTCGTTGGCGGGATCGCCGACGGTCGCGTTATTCTCCGCCGCGGCCTTCACATAGGTGCCGATACCGCCGAACCAGATCAGGTCGACCGGCGATTTCAGGATCGCGGCAATCAGCAGCGACGGCTCCATCTCACCGACTGGAATGTCGAGCGCGGCGGCGACCTCGGGCGTGATCGTGATCGACTTGGCCGCGCGGCTGTGGACTCCGCCCCCCGCCGATAAGGGCGCCGAATAATCCGCCCATGACGAGCGCGGCAGCGCGAACATGCGCGCGCGCTCGTTCCAGCTCGTCTCGGGATCGGGGTCGGGATCTAGGAAGATGTGGCGGTGGTCGAACGCGGCGACCAGCTTTATCGCCTTGGACAAGAGCATGCCGTTGCCGAACACGTCGCCCGACATGTCGCCGCAGCCGACGACGCGAATGGGTTGCGTCTGCACGTCCACCCCGCGCTCGGCGAAGTGGCGCTGGACCGAAACCCACGCGCCCTTGGCGGTGATGCCCATCGCCTTGTGGTCGTAGCCGACGCTGCCGCCGCTGGCGAAGGCGTCGCCCAGCCAGAAGTCGCGCTCGAGCGCCAGCGCGTTGGCGACATCGCTGAACGTCGCGGTACCCTTGTCGGCGGCGACGACGAAATACGGGTCCTCGCCGTCGCGGATCACGACGCCGTCCGGATGGACGACGCCGGTGCCGACGATGTTGTCGGTGATCGACAGCAGCGTACAGATAAAGATGCGATACGCCTCGGTTCCTTCCGCCAGCCAGGCATCGCGGTTCGACGGGGCGGGTAGCTGCTTGGCGTAGAAGCCGCCCTTCGCACCGGTTGGCACGATCACCGCGTTCTTGACCCGCTGCGCTTTCATCAGCCCGAGGATCTCCGTGCGGAAATCGTCGCGGCGGTCCGACCAGCGCAGGCCACCGCGCGCCACCGGGCCGGCGCGCAGGTGGATGCCCTCGACCCGCGGGGAATAGACCCACACCTCGCGCCACGGCAGCGGCTTGGGCAGGCCCGGCAAGAGGGCGCTGTCGAGCTTGAACGCAAGCGCTTCGTTGGCCGCAGGCGTAAAGGCGTTGGTGCGCAATGTCGCGTCGATCACTGCGCGGAAGGCGCGCAGGATGCGGTCGTCGTCGATCGCGCTCACCGCGTCGAGCGCCGCGGTAATCTCCTCGTCGCTCTCGCCCGCGTCGCCGCTGAACGAGGGATCGTGCAGCGCGTGGAAGCGTGCGATCAGCGTGCGGGCAAGGCGCGCGTTTCGCGCCAGCGCGTCAACCACGGTCGACATAGTATAGGTCAGGCCCGCCTGGCGAAGATAGCGATACCACGCGCGAAACAGCACGGTCGCCTGCGGGCTCAGTCCGGCTGCGACCACCAGGCTGTTGAAGGCGTCATTCTCCGCTGCGCCGCGCAGCGTGGCCGCGATCGCTGCTTCCAGCACCTCGGGACGATCGTCGAACGCTGCGTCGGGGGCTTCGACGACGAAATCGTGCACAAAGGCGTTATCGGCCTCGCGCAGCCGCGTCGGCAGTTCGCCCACCACGCGAAAGCCGAAATTCTCCAGCACCGGCACCGCATCCGACAAGGCCAGCGCACCGTTCAACTTGTAGATCTTGAGCCGGTGATCCTCGCCCGCGGCTGTCGGGTAGAGGTAGACCTGCCGATCCCCCTCGCCCTCCAGCATCGACAACCGCACGATGTCCTGCGCCGCTTCGTCCGCGCTCGACACGTTGCGGTAATTGGCCGGGAATGCCGCGGCATAGCGGAGCGCCAGCCGCGCGGCGCGTGTGGCGGGGATGCGCTCGGCCAGTGCAGCCTCGACGTCGGGCACCCAGCCGCGCACCATACGCGCCAGCCGCTGGTCGAGCGGCTCGACCTCCGGCATCCGCCCGCCCTCGCGCAGGTCGATGGTGAAGCGCAGCAGCGCGACCACCTGATCCTCCAGGCTGATCGCCCAGTTGATCACGCGCCCGCCTGCCGCCTCACCCAGCATGTCGCCGATCGCGACGCGACGCGCCGTTGTTGCGTCCTCGCGCGGCAGCCACACGAACGCGAACAGGTGCCGCCCCAATGGCGAGCGCACCAGCACCAGCTTGGGCCGCGGTCGGTCGGCGATGCTCATCGCGCTCAAGGCCAGTTGCTCGACCGACGCGCTGTCAAATCCGGTCACGAGATCGTGCGGCAAAGAGGCCAGCGCGTGCATCAGCGCCTTGCCGGTGTGTCCCGCGGGATCGAAGCCGAACTTGCCCTCGAACTCCGCCACGCGCTGGCGCAGCACGGGTACGCTGCGCGGCGGCGCGTTGAGCGCGGCCGAGGTCCACAGTCCGGCGGTGATCGACAGGCCGGTGACGCGCCCGCCCTGCGTGATCGGCACCACCAGCAGGTCGAGCGGGACCCGGCGATGAACCGGCGAAATCAGGCTCGACTTGAGCAGCAAGGGCGCCTTGTTGCCGGCCTGGAACCACTCGATCGCGAGATGGCGCGAGCGGTCGGCGAGGATCGGCACCGCGTGCTCCAGCCGCATGATGCCGAGCGCACCCGCGGTGTCGGCGCCGTCCGCGGCGCTCCAACGCTGATGCCCCAGCAGCGTGAAATGACGGTCGAGGAACCAGCGCAACAGGCTCGCACCCTCCGCCTCCCCGCCGGTGTCGTCGAGCGTGCCCGCGTCGTGCGCGAGTGCGGCCTGCATCGCGCGCCAGTCGCGCGTCGCCGCGCGAACGTTGGCGAGCACGCCGGCGAGTTCCTCGATCAACTCGCGCCGGTCGCGCGCATCGGCGCGGTCCATCTCGAGGTAGATCATCGATTCGCGCGCGCCGCCGGCGGTGTCGATCGCGGTCAGGTGACCGTCCACGTCGCGCGACACCTGCACGACGGGGTGGATGATCCGCTCGATCGCGATGTCGCGCGCGCCGATCGCGCCCGCGATCGAATCGACCAGAAACGGCATGTCGTCGTTGACGATCGCGACGCGCATCTGGCGCGGACCGCCGTCCCCCGGCAGCGGCTCCAGCGCGATCGCGGGCGTGCCGGGCGCGCGCGTCGCACCGGTCGCAATCAGGAATTCGGCCGCGCTCGCCTGCTCGGTCGGAGAAAAATCGTGCAACTCGTCGGGCAGTGCGCCGTGGGTAAGACGCGCCGCCAACGTGTCAGACAGTATCATCTGTAACTTCCTCGCCATGACCGCGGCTATGCGCCCGTCACGATCATAGCTCAACCCCCGCACGAGCCGGCCTGCACGACCCGCCCCGCATGAACCAGCCCCAAGGGTCGCCGGGCGGGTTCGGCTCAGCGCAGCCGTGCGAGGACGCGTCGGGCGAGCAGTGGCTCGGCACTCGCGCCGACGACGTCGACGGAGCCGTCCGCTGCGACGCGGCCCAGCAGCACCACCGGCTCGCCCGGATTTTCTTCCAGCCCGAGCGCGTCGGCACCGGCGACCCGTGCCAGCACGTCGCGCGCGGCGAGCGGCGTCGGCGCGGCGCGGGCAGCGGCACGACGGCGTGCTGCGCGCTCCTCGGCCACCATTCCGCGCGCGCCGCCCGGCAGTGCCTCGATCAGGCGCGGCAGCCCGCCCTCGGGCACGTCGCGACGGCGCGCATAGGCGAGGATCGCACTCGCCTCAGCGATCTCGGCCCCGCGCCCTTCGCGCGCATGCGCCTCGCGTGCATGCTCGTCGGCTGCGGCGCCGAACACCAGCCGTGCCACGGTGCTGAGCGGTGCGCGTGCGTGATGGGCGATGCCCGCGCCGTCCAGCAGGTCGGCGTAGGCGAGCGGCGCGCGCGCAGCCGCGCGCGCGAAATCATGTGCACGACCCAGCGCGCGGTAATGCGCCGCGCGGCTGCGCGACCGTGCGGTGCGGGCAGCCGCGGCGCTCTCGCGCGCCAATGCCAGCCGCTCGATCAGATCGGCATCGGCGCTGACGTGCAGCGCAGGAGCAGCGCTCGGTCCGTCGGCCCAGACGGGCGACAGATCGCTCGCACGCGGTGCCGCGCGCACCGCGCTCGCCAACTCGGCATCGAGCCGCGCCTGCGCGTCGCTGCTGACCATCTCCTTCCAGTTGATCACGCCGTAGATGTAATCGATCGCCGCGCCGTCGGACGAGAACGGCATCAAAATGCCGCGATAAAAGGTGTTGTGCCCGCGGATGCCGACGAACTCGGCCTCGAACCCGACCGGCGCGCGGTTGGCGATGATTTGCAGGTAATGGTCGGTCAGCCGCGACAGAAGCGAGCGCGGCGGCACTTGCGCGATGCTGGTGATCGAATGGTCGACACCGCATTCGGCGCGCAAGGCGACACCCAGGAACTGAATGGCGGGGTTCTCCAGGCCGTCACTGAAATCGAGCAGGACGCTGTGCGGGCCGAAATCGGCGATCTGCGCGGGGTTCAGATCGGCGATGGTCGGGAACGGCCGATCGGCGAGCAGCGACACCCAGTGATTGTAGGCGCGCACGTGCATGCGCCGCTCGTCGCTGCCGATCTTGATCTGCGGCTCACCGACGCCGCCCGGAGCCGGCTCATTGTCCTGCCTGATGCCATCGGCGCCACTGTGTCCGTCACCGTTGTGGCCGCGCGCGCTGTCCATAACCTGTTCTTTCCCGGCAGAATCGCGCCCCCGCCGGCGCGGCCTTTCTCCCACCGGCATGCACCCCCACGCGTAAACGCGGCGTAAAGCGGTCGAGGAAAGGCGCGCCATCGAGGCGGCCGCGCGACACCCTACGATCGCGCTTGTCACCTCCCGATACAGCTGCTAAGCGCCGCGCCTCGCCCCCAGATGGGCGCACCAGGCCGCTTTAGCTCAGCTGGTAGAGCATCGCATTCGTAATGCGGGGGTCACAGGTTCGAGTCCTGTAAGCGGCACCATCCTTCTTGACATTGACCCTTAGCAGGTTCGCTGTTGACACTTAGGCGAACCCTGGGGCGTCACGCGACCAACGGACGCGTGCGGTGATCCGTCTGTGAGTGCATCTTCGGCCGAGTGCTAGCCGAAGAGGGTTGGATTACCTGAGGCTCAGCTGCAGGCGGTAGTTGCTGAACAGGTCCCGGCAGGTGCCCGGCTCCAGCATGATCTCCGGGCCGGTCGGCCGTGCGAAGCTGCCCATCACCTCTAGGATGATCACTCGGTCCGACTGCGACACGCCGTATGCCGAGCTGATGACCCGCGAGGCGTTCCGCTTCTCGCCCGGCATCAGCAGCTGGACGTTCTGGTCGAGGTAGCCGAAGCCGAGCAGCAGGATGGTGGAGGCATCCTCCACCGCGGCTTTTATGCGCGGTTCGATGGTGCTCTCCACGCTCTCGGTGAACGTCCGGATGCGTGATCCAACCTCCCAGACGTTGAGCCCGTCACCGCCTCCAAGAGGCACCGCCTGTTCGCCTTCGGTCGTCTGCCATGGCAGCGGGCCCAGGGACCCGTAGGGATGCAGGAACTCGACCTTGGCGAGGATCGCGGTCGCGGCTGCACCGTCCAGGTCGAAATAGGCCTGAAGCGCCAGCCAGAGATACTGCTCCAGACAACGGTCGTAGTTGAAGATCACAAATCGCAGATGCCGGAATACCTCGGCAACGTCCGCCTTCCCGATGCCCGACATCAGCAGCTGGACGAAAGGGACATACCACGATGCCAGCATCTTCTCGCTGGTGAGGGTCATCGAGCGTTTGCGGCCCTGGATGCGCATCTGCTGTGATGTGGCAGGGCTGACCTTGTCGTAGAATGCGCTTCCGCGTTCCGCGGCGAGAATGGACAGGGCGATCGCCATCTTGCCCAGCCGCACCACTTCCGCGTCGGCCTGGTGCGTATGCAGGAAGTTGTCGATAGACATGGCGAGCGGCAATCCCCGGCGGATGCGACCTGCCGCCTCCCGAATGGCGATGATCTGGCCATCATAATCCGGCACGTGGTTCACGTAGACGTGGTTGCGCTGCCCGAACCGATCCTTGACGATCTCGATCAGCTTGGGATTCTTGAGGCCGTAGCTGTTCTCATCCGTTGTGGCGAAGAGATCGACGATCTGTTTCTTCAGCTGATCCCCTGACGGCAGGCCGATCTCGCAGCTCGCCCCAGCGCCCACCACGATGGTCGTCTTCTGCCTGAACATCCGGCCTCCTGGTGGACTACCTACAACCCCCTGGCCGGCGGATCAGCCCTGATCTTTCACCTCCCGTTCTCGCGAGCGGCGATCCGCCCTTGCGATCCGCGAGCCGCCGCAGCGTGGCCAGCGCCGGGTCGCGCAGCCATCCGAAGCGATCCAGCCGCGGGCAGCCGCCATCCTCCATCAGCTTCTCCAGCCTGACACCCTGGACACCCGTCCGCGCGCACATCTCGGTCAGCGTGATGCGGGTGCGCGCGAGATCGAGGACTGCGCTCCACGGTATCTCCCAGTCATCATCGGCACCTGCGAAGGTCTTCAGCAGATCCGCGTGCTTGCCGGGAAGGTTTAGGATCTCCAGCGCGTCCCTCTGCGAACAGGTCGGCGGCAGCCAGGAAGGCGTAACGGAGGTGAGATCGATCTTGCGGAACGCGACAGCGTCCTCGCTGCCGATCTCGATGCGACTAACCCGATCGCCGGTGATCGCGAATGGGATGTCGCCGGAGAGCAGCCGATCGAGGATAGCGCCCCACGGTTTCAGACCGCCGCCGATCGCGCGGGCGGCCCGGTGCAGCGAGACCGGGTCCGCTATGCCGAGAGGCTCGGTAGCTGGTCCAGCCGCGAACACGTCAACTTCGGACTCGCGGTCGTCGGGCTGGTCGGAAGATCGACGGACCGCAGCGGCACGGACGGCGTCCTTGAAGCGACGGTATTCGACGGCGTGCAGTTGGGGGTCGCCGTAGTGAGCTAGCAGGAACGGGTGGCTTTCGGGCGTGATGCGACCCGCATCGGCGATGAGGGTCATCGCGTAGGCGGGCAGGTCGTAGCTGTCGGAGGCCTTCTCGACGCTGATCCTGTTGCTACCGAAATCGCGCAGGTACTCGACCTCGGCGCGATCGAGAGAGGGGAAGATGCGGTTGGCGCGAATGCAGATGTGCGTGCGCAGCCGCCCCGCGCGCCTCGCGGGGGCGAGCAGCTGAAGTGGCCGCCCGAGCCGCTCGGCCGCCTCCATCATCCCGATCTGCTCCGGTGGGACCTCGCCAGCTGCGGAGGCGATGGGCGCGAGCGCCTCGTTGATGGCGGACCTGACGATGTCCGGCATGACCTCGCTCGCGAGGGCGGGTAGGTAGTTCGTGACGCCGGTATATCGGACGTTTCGGCGCGACCTCGACCGGTGGGTGACGGCGTCCTCCAGCGCGGGCACGAGCGTCGCCGGCCAGCCGCGGACCAGGTCCGCTGTTCGGGAAAGTGAGGTCGCGTAGACGACCTGGTCTGCGGCGGGAGTTGGATCGCCGCGGCGCGGCGCGTAGCCGTCGGTGGTGAGAGGCATGAGCGCGAGCGCTAGTTCGAGGATCATCCCGCCATCCCAGCCCGCGAGGGCTACCGGCAGCATGGCGCGGGCTGCGGATCGGCGCGCTTCTTCGGGATCTATCAGGCCGAGGAGGAAGGCGAGTCCGTCGCGAAGGTCGGGCTCGACCTTCACCGCGGGCACTTGAGCGAGCGGAGCGTTGCACACGTCGCACCGGTCCAGCCGGTCCGCCGACTGCCAGCGCTGGACCGCGCCGCATCCGCATGCGTCGACGAGATACTGCCAATGCTCGGTGCAGCAGGGCACGGTCTTCAGCGACCAGATCGCGCGGGCGTGCGGGGACGCGCAGACCGCCGCCGGACCGAAGCGGCGGCGGCGGAAGACCATCTCATCGGAGCGAACGGCGACACCGAAGAAGTCCACGAAGCCAGGTTCCGGCCGCGGCAGGTGGCGCCGTCGCGCGATCTCCTCCACCGGCTGGCGGAGGATGGTCGCCAGCCGGTGCTCGTCGAGCCCGGCAATCATCGCCGCGGTCGGGTTGTTCGCGTGACCGGCGCCGACCTGCCGCAGAAGGACGTGGGACGACGGCAAGATGTTCCTGGTCACCGTCCGGGTGACCAGGCTCATCAACCCTTCGTTGCCGATCGGGTCGACACCCCAGAGCACGGGACCGGACACGCGCCTACTGCCCCTCGCGCGAGCGCTGCTGCGCCAGATTGGCGGAGAATCCTTCCCGGACGAAGTTCCGGTCGATGGTGCCGTCCGCCATGCACCAGGCGTCCACGGCGTCGGCGATGCGCGTCATGCTGATGAGAGGTTCACCGGCGAGCAGCGTCTCCTCGAGCGCGGCGAGCAGGATGTTGTGCAACTCGCCGATGAGCCCGTTGCTGGCGCGGCAGAGGTCCTCCGCGAGGAACGGGTCGGCCAGACCGGAGATCGAGCCGAGGATCTTCCGGTTCACCAACGCCATGTCCATCCGCTTGAGGAAGTCGGTCCAGCGCGCGAGGTCGCCGTCCCTGTCGTCCACGTCGTAGGCGGAGAGCACCACCTGGGGGGCGCAGCGGTTCTTCAGTTCCCGGTTGTCCGTGAACAGCGACTGCGCAGCGGTGGTGCCCATCAGCACGACCGGCACCCAGCCAAGTGTGAGGATGTTCTTGATGGTGTTGGCCGCGTCACGCGCCATGCTCTTGTGGCGGAAGTGGTTGAGTTCGTCGATGATGAGGAGCTTGACGTCGAAATCCTGGAGACCCTGCCGCACGCGGCGGAGCAGCAGTTCGGCCTCGCCACGGGTGGAGTAGTTGTCCCCCAGAGCGTCGAGGATGGAGCTTGCAAGGCTTTTGGGGGTGCCGGTGGTGGACAGCGTGACGTGAAGGACCGGCTTGGAGTCGGGAACGAAGTCCGGCCGACGCTCCATGTTGATCCGCAGGATGTTGGCGCTGGTGCTCTTCCCGGAGCCCGAGTGGTTCAGGTAGCGGTAAGCCCGCCGCATCTGCCCCACGGGCTGCTGCTCGCCCATGACGAGGAGCGAGTGCATCTGGCGCACCGCAGTCTGCTGCGGGGCCGTGGGCAGGATAATGCCCTTGAATGCGGCGAGACCGTTGCCCACGATAGTGGCGAGATCGGGAGCCTCGACGTCGTCCACACCCGTGTCAATGCTGCGCGGCGTGACGGCGGGCGACATCATCCCAGTCGCGAGCGGCGGCTTCACGCCGACCGTGGCCCGTCGGCCGGTGGTTCGGGGCGCGCGACGCGCGGGCACCTTCGGCGAGATGGCTGCGTCCGTGGTGGACGCGGCCAGGTCGATGTTCTTGTCGGTCTTGCGCATCATAAGCTCCTTCAGCTCCAGAGATAGCCGTCGGAGGCCGAGTCCACGTCGAGGCGGCGCCCGGCCCGGGCGGCGTCCTGCCGGGCCTGCTCGGCCTGGGAAGACATCGTGGCGCCGGGCTGGTCGCGCTGACCGCGCCGCCCTCCCTTCTCTTCGTTCCGGTTGGAACTGCGGGGCGCGATCTTAGTCGCGTCACCGCGTGTGCCCACGCGGTGACCGTGTTGAACGATGGTCTCCATGCCGGAGGGCGACGGTTTGATGTCGACCAGCTTCACGGCGTCGCCAAGATAAGCGCGGCCTTGGCTCGATTCGGCGTAGCGGGCCGCGGCGCGGCGCTCGGCGGCGACCGCCTCCGGCGCGATGCGCGACATCATCTGCGCATAGGAGTCCCTGACCGCGATCATGTCGTGCTCGGAGTCGAACTTCTTCCGCTTCTCCCGTGCCCAGTCCTTGAGGCGGTTGTGCAGCCAGAGCGGTAGACCCTCTGCATAGCGCCGCATGGTGCAGGGCACCTCGACGTACGCGCGCAGGTGTTCGTCGAAGATCCATGCGACGCCGAGGTCGTTGGGATCGTATTTGACCTTCACGTCCGTGAAGGACCGCTTCACGGTGTCGTTGGCGACGCCGCGCGCGAGACCGATGTTGAAGAGAAGGTCCTCATTGGAGACGGGCCAGCGGTGGTCCGAGCCGTCAGAACCATAACGCAGTCCCTCGATGCCGAAGCCGTCGCCGCGAAAGCCGACGTAGTCGACGTTGCCGATCGCGCGACGGAAATGGTCGATGTCCGTCACCCAGTCGAGACCGTGGAGGTCGCGCTGCTCGAGCCAGACATCGACCGGGTAGCGGTCCAGCAGCGCGGTGTGACCGGTTGTGTGGTAGCGGGCGACCACTTCGGCGAAGATTTCGCGGAACTGTTCGAGGGTGACGATCGCCTGCTTGGACGGATCGTAGCCGAACCGCCGCATCAGGGGTATGTCCCACGTTGCTGCGGGCAGGACGTCCTTGAGGATCAGCTGGAGCGTGCCGAGGCAGCTTTCGACATGTCCTTTGTGCGTCGGCTCGTTAGCACCTGCCCACCTGACACCGAAGCCGATGTCCCCGCCGGCATCCTGAGCGGCCCGTGCGGTCTGCTCCCGCGCGTTGTCGACCAGCATGTGCCCCACGATGGCGCCGGCGAGTTCCTCGAGCGCGGCCGCCACCTTCGGCTCGCATTCGAAGCTGGCCGGGACGTGCTTCGGCAGTGCGGTATGCAGCATCGTACGCATGAAGCTCGCCGAGCTCGGCGGCTCATACGTGATGTCCCAACCCAAGATGACGCGCGTAAAGATGCACAACGCGATCGTGACGGTCGGCGTGCCCACCGGCATACCGCGCACAGCGTCGAACGCGAAGACCGCCGGGAAGGGCGTCGCGTCGATCTGAACGTATTGGAGAAAGCGGACGGGCTCCTGCGCCACCCCGCCGCCGCCGAAGCGCTGCTTGCGCGCCTGCTGGTTCCAGGCGACGGCGGCCGCCTTGCCGCCCGCCGCGCGCTCGATCTCCTGGTTGAAGATGCGCCGGGTGCACATCTTCGCCTTCTTGGGATCCTTCGGTGGCTCAAGCGCCTTTTCGAAGTCCGTGATCTTCAGCTTCTCGCCCCGCCGGTAGCGATCGACGTCGTCCGACGCCTCGCGCCAGAACGCGTTCTTCGACTGCCGGGGCTTGGCGTGAAAGCGGACCACCCAGTGCTTGACGATCGCGAGCACGACGGGATCGATGCGGCGCCGCCGCGTGCCGAGGCCGGAGAAGGACGCGAAGTCCGCGGGCCGGAGGTCCCGTCCCTGGCCGCGCGTCTGGATCCACTTGCGGAAGGTGCGGTCGCTAGGCAGCCGCCCGAAACGCCTCTTCAGGTCCTCGACGTCGAAGTTCGCCTCATACCAGGCGGTGATGCCCGGCTTCGTGAGCGAGCACTGCTCCACCTCCGGGTTGTTCCAGACCTCGAGCGTCTCCTTCCGGTAATAGAACCAGGGGTCGCGGGACTGGCCGGGCTTGTGCTTGCACTTGGCGTTGGCCAACTCCTCCCGCGTGCCCTCCTCACTGCGGGCGCGCCGACGAACGGGATCATCGAGCGGATCGGCTCGCAGGATGAGGCGCATGTCCGCCATGAGCCGGCGCACGTCTTGCGGGAGCGGCCACACGGGCAGGCCGGTCTCCGGATCCTCGATCTCGAGGAACCAGCCCTCCCCGTCGCCGAACTGGCATCGCCCGTTGGCAGCCAATCCGAGATACACGCACGGGTGCCCATGGTAGGCGAGGTGCGCGCCCTTGCGGAACGGTAGAGGGCGATCCATCGTCAGAACCGGATCAGCGAGGTGAAGTTCGGCGCCGGCAGGAGCCGCACAGGGGAGAGGTCGAACAGGTAGCGGTCGAGCTCGAAGGACACCCGCCCGCGGCAGATGAGCGCGTTAGCCATCGCGGAGCCCTTGATCCGATTGGGGTGCAGGGCGAGGCGAAGCTCGCGGTAGGTGAGCGATGGACGTTCGATGCAGAGCCGTTCGAAGCGCTCGAGAGGTCCGTCGGGGATCTCCGCCGTCTGGTGCGCGTACACCGTGCCGAAGTTGATCTGACGCTCGCCACCGCCGACGATGCCCGCGTGGTAGAGCACCCGGTGCCTCCAGCCCATGCCGCGGATGACCTTGCCGGCCGCCGCCTGGACTGCGCGCTCGTCGGCATCGAGGTAGGACACGTCGGGCTTGCACTCGATCGCCTCGACGACGTCGTGGCCGTTGACGCGGATGTGGCGCAGGTGGTCGCAGATCCACTCGCGGACGGTGGTGCCGACGAGCAGCCGCAGCCGGAAGGCCTGGGTCCGGTAGTCGAGGACGTCGGCGCGCAGTTCGCTTTCCACGATGAGCGCGTGTTCGGTCGGACCCTCGTAGGGGTTGGACAGGCCGGTCTTCTGCGACTGCTCCTCGCCGGTCCAGTGCCGGTGCATGTCCCCGACGATGGTGCGGACGGGACCTCCGTCGTCGGCTACGAACATCTCGGCGGCGAATCGCGCGCCCTCCGCATTGGCGCTGCCGCCGCGCACCAGGCGCAGGCGTTCCCCCGGCCGCTGGGCGGCAGGGAGGTGCAGGGCCTGAGCCGCGAGCTTCGGCTTGATCCTCACGCGAAGTCGCCGAACCTCGGCCGGCGAACTTCGCGGCCGATCTCGCACCTGGGCTCCAGGTGTTCGTCCTTCGGTGACGTAGCGTCCCGGACCCAGCGGCGGACGGTCTCGTAGGAGGGGCGCCGCCCCCACTCACCGTGCCACTCCCTGCTAATGACCGAGTGGATGTGTGCGATGGTCAGGTGCCGCTGGTCGGACGCCCTGATGATGCGGAAGGCGGTGGCTCGAGCCTGCGCCGGCCAACGACCGACTCGCGACGGCTTGGACAACCCGGACTCCGGCCGTGGCAAGCTGTCCGAGCCCGGCGCATTCCGCGCGACGACGCGGATCACGTCCTCGCACGGACCGGAAGCCGCGTCGCGCGTCGCGAGGCGCGCCCGACCCCTCGCGAACATGGCGTCGAGCTGCGCCACCGAGAGCGCCTTCCGAACGAACGTCCTACGCTCGACCGCGATGGGCCGGACGATCACCACGTCGCCGCCGATGCCGGTCGCTGCCGCATAGCGAGCCTCGAGCTGCACCGCGTTGCCGTCCAGAGTGAACGGGCTACCCGCGATGCAGAGCATGGTGTCGAGACGGAGTCCGGACCCGGACGGTTTTTCGGATGCGGCGACGGCAGAACGAACCTGGCCTGCCGGGGTCGCGACGTTCCTGTCCCGGCTGGCCCCGGCGCGCCGGCGGCGCCCCGCTTGCGAGCGTCGCACGTCGGTTTCGGTCTGAAGGTGCTTGATCATGATGAAGGTCTCCCGTCGTTCCGCACATGACCCGTCCTCAGGAAGGGGCACCGGCTTGCGGAGCAGGTTTTTGCCGTGGCTGGGCGGGCTCGTCGGTCAGGCGGCGAGGCGGTCGTCGTGGAGCATGGTCCACCCTCCGGTTTCCAGGTTGAGGGCGAGGGCCGGGACGGTGGTGAAGGCGCGGTAGGGCGAGCCGGTGAAGCGGACCACCTGGAGAAGCAGGACCTCGCCGTCCGCGTCGCCCGTAGCGCGATGACGTCCGATGACGTGGGCGATGCCGCCGCCGGTGCGGAACGGCTCGCCCGACATGATGCTTTCGATATCGTTGTTCATCTCGCTGCCTCCTCGCTACAATCCTGAGCGGAAAGTAGTGGACAGCCATATCGGCGCGGGTCATGCCGATCGCAAGCCCAAAGCAGTGGACTAATTTCGAGCTCGTGGTTAATGGGTGTCATGCAAGGCCAAACCGACCCGCAACAGCTGTTCGCCGAGATCTGGCCGGAAGGGATGCCGGAACGCGAACGACTGGTCTGGGAGGCGATCTCCGCACGCGAGCGCGGCACTATCCTCAAGCGCATAGAGGCGGCGTTCCGGGGGGAGCGGGGCGAAAGGTGGTCGGACCTGGCGGAAGGGGTCGGGCTGAAGCGCGCCGGCTTCTACAAGCTGCGTGCTGGCTGGCGGGATCACGGCATTGCGGGGGTGGTGCCCAACCAGACTCAGCAGGTCCGCCGTGTGGCCGTGCCCGACGATCATCCCCTCCGCTCCAGCGCCGCCGCGCTGCTCCGCAGTGAGGGGGGAAGGGCGCGCAACGTGGATCTGGCACGCCGGCTGCTCGGCGGCGCCCCGGCAAAATCAGGTAGGGAACTTGCGGAACTACAGAAGGTCGAGAGGTTGGTGCAGCACGAGCGTCGAGCGCTGGCGCTGGACCCTGAGTTTCTTGCGAAGACCTTCGGAGCGGGACTGTTGGTAGACCTGACCGCCGTATCCGTCCTGCTTGACGGTGCCGAACCCGCTCCCGCGATCGTAGCCGTCGTCGCGGAGACGTCGAGCGGCCTTGTCATGGGAAGTGCCATCGGGTCGCGTGTCGATGCTCTCCATCTGGAGCGTGCCGCCATCGGTCAGGCGCTCGGCTTCCTTCGAGCGAGGCGTGGGGACAGGGACGTCGACACGGTGCCGGCGAGCGACCTAGGCCTGACGCTGCCGCCGGGCGTCACGGAGTCCGACGCCGATGTCGATCTCCTCAGGGGCGCAGTTGCGCACCTGGAGTTCGGTCGGCCCGGCGGGTTCGGATACGGTCAGGCGCTGGTCCAGCTTGTCGGCCCGCGGATCGGGCGGATGGTCCTCGCGCCGAGGCGGACCCTGCCGGCTGATGGCGCGGCGTACGCGAGCACGCGTGTCGCACCCGTCATGACGCTCGAACAGGCCGGAGCCCAATGGGCCCGTGAGGTGCTGCGTCACAACGAGCCGGTGCTCAAGGTTCTGGAGGATGCATCGCTAATCGACGCGGACGGCGTCGCGAGCGGGCCGATGACCAGTGCGCTGATGGCGGCGGACGTGCTGCTGGCGACCCTCGCTGGTCCGGATCAACCCCGTGACAGCTGAAGCAGCTGGTTGTCCAGCCGGTCCCGTGAGAGATCGTCCAGGAAGGCGAAGGCGGCGGATGTTCGCAGGCCCACCAGTCTGGAACGGGCGTATTCCGTCGCGACCTCCAGGGTCATCGGCGCGAGCGCGCTGTAGCCCCTCATCAGGCGATCCTTCAGCGGCGCGCTGACGAGACGTGGTCGCATCTCGATCCGGCCGTGGCGCCGTCCGAGGAGCGCCTCCACGATGGCACCGTAGCTGCGCGGCGCCGCGATCGCGGCGTCCACCTCCATCCCCGCTTCGTCAAGCACATCGTCGAGTGCCGCCCAAGCCTCGATCCCGTCTTGCGGCCGGGGCAACCTGAGCCGTGGCGCCGTTGCCGCCGTGGCGTGACGCTGGCCATGGCGTAGCGCGTCAAGCAGGCTCGCAGCGGCGGCGCCCGGAGAGGGATGACCAAGCGACAGGGACATTCCCACCGCTGCCTCCGTGGCGGTGTCGATGGTGAAGGTGGCCATCGGGCGGATGACTTCAGAGTCGGACCTTACGGGAATGTCGATCACGACCTGGTCGAGCATGATCTGGCTGTCGCGGCAGTGTGCCGGCAGCAGCGGGGGGCGTGCACGTGCCACATACCGAGCGACGATCTCCCGTCGGGGCATGGCGAGTCCCTTGGCTGCGGCGGTCCGCTCGATCGCGGCGACGAGGTCGGCTGGGGCCGCCCGTGGATCTTCCGCGATAACCGCGTCCATGTGGGCCGACTGCTCCGACGTGACGCCCAGCGCCCGTTCCCGGCGATCGCCGGCACCGACGAGCCGTTCGGGCCTACGGCTCGCCTCCCAGGAGCGCACCAGGTTGTAGAACTGCGCGACGCCCAGCCCGAGTTCGCGCGCATGCGCCTCGGCGGCCTTCCTGCCGCGCCCCTTCAGGAAACTGTCGATGATGGTGATGCGCCGAAGCACCTCGTCGCGCCGGTCCGGCGCGACGAGCGACAGGTCGTAAACCATGCTCTTTTCCGATCACATTGGGGGTGATGACCCACCCGTCACGCCGGACGGGAGCTCTATCGTCGCGCGCGGGCGGCTACGGCGCCGAGCGGACCTAACGCTGTGCGATGAGGGGCACGGGGAACCAGTTGCCAAACAGATGTCGGCGCGGCGTGCGGTTGTGCCGCGCTCAGATCCGGTGACGAGAGCGCGCTGCTGATGGCGGGGCGGGTTCGGTGATGGAAAGGCGGTGCCAGCGAGCTCGGGCCGGCACGGCGGAACGATGGCGCGCCGGACCGGAAGCGGATGGCGCGCAACCCTACCTATGCGGAGTGGTGTGTCGTTTCAGATCGGTCGTGACGGCGATGGCGGATCGTCTTCCGCGCAACAAGAGGTGTGCGTGCGTAATGACAGGCTTAGTGGGACCGATGCCCTGACCATCTAGGAAGAGGCTTGGCGCCGAGCAGCGCCCTTCAAGCCGCGGTTGACGATTGGTCGTCCGGGTTTGTCATGGGCGTCCGCGTCTTCCATCCTGCCGATCCCTGCGAAATCCATGACGTTGACCTTGCCGTCCGGCAGAAATGCCCGGATCTCGGAAGTTCCGCCAGCTGCCTCAATTAAGTGACACAGGTTGCTGACGCACATGTCCGTGCGCCTCTCCATGTCCGCCACGGCAGCCGTCCGACTTCGAGGGCGTCATTGGCCGCATGCCGACGAAGATGTAGTCTCCCGCGGGGATGAGGCGGCGAACCCACGTGCATCCTTGCCATCTTGGACCGCGTCACGGCGTCGGGGTTGCCGGGTATGCCGGCACGTAGCCCGTATAGCCCTCGTCCCGGTAGCGGCCGACAGCCCTGTCGAAGGCCAACGCGGTAATCGGCCCGAACCTTCGGGAGGGATCGGCGAGGTCCAGGTTGAACGTGCCAGCTGGCCCGTGCTGGTTCGCGGACTCGATCTCATCCAGCCCGATGAGGAACAGGCAATCGACCGCCTCGCGCGGGATCAGTGCGATGACGAGCGGTTCGACCCCGAGCTGCGGCATGGCCTTACGGAAGTCCGCAATCTCGTCGCTGGCTAGCGAGAACTGCTTTAGTCCGCCTGTCTGGTGGAGCTTGGCATCGACTAGAAAAGTGGCATCGTCCAGTTCGACGACGAAATCAGGACGCTTACCGCCTTCTGGAAGCAGCTGACCCTTTGTGCCCCGTTCCTGCGGTAGCCGCAGGACGTCCGCGCGTGCCACCTCCAGGAACCAGGTCTCGACGATGATCTCGCCGAGGCGGCCGTTGTCCCTGCGGGCCTGCTTCGCCTCTTTACGCTCTTGCAACTGTCGACGTATCTCATCGATACCTGCCATCGGCACCTCTCTATGTCGGTTGGGACACCCGCCTGCGGCGGACCTGATCGGAACTATGCCTGCGTCATACGTAGGGCTATTTATGACGACGGACTACCCGGCCCACGTCGGGGCTTGGAGTGTCGACGTTGGCGACATGGACGGATCTGCTGCGCGGCCGGATCGAAGATCCTACGCTCGCGCGCGAACGCCTGCTGAAGTCGGCGCCGCACTACGTCTATGTCCTGTGCTGCGCCGATGGCACGCCGTTCTACGTCGGCAAAGGCGTGCAGCATCGATGCTTTCACCATGAGGCTGAGGCGCGGAACACCGACCGCCTGACCCACAAGCTGAACCTGCTGCGTGCGATGCACCGCCGGGGAGAGGCGGTGGGCTACTGCATCGACAGCTCCTTTACGACCGAGGCGGTGGCGCATGCGCGTGAGCGGGAACTGATCGCGCTGTTCGGTCGCCACGATCAGCGCAGGGGGCCGCTGACCAACCAGACCGATGGTGGCGAAGGCGCGTCCAACCCGTCGGAGGAGTCCCGTGAACGCCGGCAGCAGTCGTTGTGGGGCGAAGCCGAAGACGAGGAGCGCAGGGCCGCCAACCAGTGGTTCCGAACTCTCTGTGACGTGAGGTCGGTGCCGATCAAGCCGTTGAGCCGGTTCAAGCCGGAGCGCCTGCACGCGAACCGGACGGGGTTCGCGATGAGCCCGCGGCAGGCGGCCGCCCTTGTCGCGTCGGCGGTGGCCAATCACGTGCTGCTCAGGCCAGGTGCCGTCATCCCCCGCCTGATGGATGTGGACGGCATCGCGATGGCTATTGAGAACGGTGTCGGTCGCGACATCCTGTCGAGCGGCATGGCGGTGGTCGCCGACACGGCGATCGGGGCGGAGACGCTCTCGCTCACGCCAGCGGGTTGCCGCTTCATCGTGTCGTCGTTGGGAAGGGGCGTGCTGGAGGATGCAGGCGTCCTGCTGCCCGAGCTAGGTTAGCTCCAGTTTTCCGGGCGACCAATCCCGGATGGTCAGGCCGCGCGTTGGCCCAGGACGGAGAAGAAGTCCGGCTGCTTCACGAGCTCCACCCGGTCGTTCCAGCCGAACTGCATGGCGGAGCGGCGAACTGCGCCGTCGGGCGATACGATCCGGACGTCCTTCGCCTCACGCAGGGTGGCCAGCGAAGTGTCGACAATGCTGCTGACGACAGGCGTGTCATTGCAGTTGGCTGAGAACAGCAGCTTCTTGGTCAGCGGCTCCGCGCCGGCAGACGCTCGGGCATGAAGCAGCCGGGCGAGCTGCTCAACCACGGCGTCCTCGGAACGGGTGCGTGCGTCGTCGTTGAAGCCGAAGTCCAGCATTCCGTCGCGCACGTCGCCACCCGGCACGAAGCCCAGCGAGTTGAATCCGGCGCGTCCGAAGTGTTCGAATGTGTTCTCCAACTCCCAGTGTATTTTACCCATTTCCTCACGCGCCTGGTGGTGACGCGAGAGGTGGAGGAGCCAGTAGTCGCGGTTGGAGCCACCCTCCGGATGGATGAAGAACGGCGAGTAGTAGTCGGCCCCCGTATTGCGCTGGATGTGTTCGTAGAGCGTGTTCTGAATCAGGCGCTTCCAGCCCCGCTGCTCCTTCATCTGGAGCATGGCCTGCACGTCGCTGCGCGTCAGGTCGATGGCGTTGAGCCCCGGCGTGTCGATCATTCGGTCGTTCAGGAGGTTGACGAGGTGGTCGACCATGAAGGTGAGGATCACCTCGGGGTTCTGCAGTGACGCCATGATCCTGCGGATGGTGGCGAACGTGACTGCGCTCCAGCCATACTGGTCCAGGAAGAAGAGCGAGCGGTGCGCACGGCCCTTCGCCTGAATCCGGCGGATGACGTCGTCGCTGACGTCCTCGAAGCGGTCGGCGTGGATGTGGATGTCCCGCCCGATGCGATCGCCGTATCCGCGTTGACGCAGGACCTCGCGCAGGAAGTCCACATGGTCCGGGTTGGCGTCGACGAATACGAACTCGGCGTCGATCTGGATGCCACGGGCGCGGGCTGCGTCGAGTTCGACCTGCGCCCGTTCGACCGCCGCCAGCATACGTAGGGGCGATCCGTCGACCTCGTCTCCGCACAGGGCGTAACGGCCGCCGCCACAGAAGCCATCGACGAGGGTGAGCTTTAACCGCCGTGTCAGATGGCTCTTGGTTAACGTCCGGATGTAGGCGGCTATGTAGGCATCGAAGATCCGGTGCTTGGCGAAGCTGTGCAACCCGAGTTCGGGCAGCGCGCCGCCAAGTAACCAGTCGTAATGCCGTGCCTCAGCCATTTGGCGCCCCCCGGCGAGTTAGGCGCCGTTGCGGGAGTATGGTGAGTAAGTGCCATGCTTGTCCAGCGTCCGCACCTTGACACGGCTGGACGCGATCGCCGAACCGCCTCCGATCGGGTTGCATCGCGAGTCGCGCTGTGGCATCGTTCCATGTATGTTCTAGCGGGGCGCAGCGGAGATGGCGGACGGCAGTGCAATCGAGTGGACCGATGCCACCTGGAACCCGGTCACCGGCTGCACGAAGATAACGGCCGGGTGCGACAACTGCTACGCCTCCCGCTTCTCGGAACGGTTCCGCGGCGTTCCCGGGCATCCCTTCGAGAACGGCTTCGACTTGACGCTCAGGCCGGAGCGGCTGCAGCAGCCGCTGGCCTGGAAGCGGCCCAGGATGATCTTCGTTAACTCGATGAGCGACCTTTTCCACAAGGATGTGCCGCGCGTCTTCGTCGACCAGGTGTTCGACAGCATGGAGGCTGCGCACTGGCACGTGTTCCAGGTGCTAACGAAGCGCAGCTCCATCATGCGTGACTACCTCAGGCGTCGCTATCGCGCGACGACCCCGCCGGCCCACATCTGGCTAGGAGTGTCGGTTGAGAACGACCGCGCCAGGTCGAGGATCGAGCACCTGCGGCAGGCTCCCGCGGCGGTCCGCTTCCTGTCGATCGAGCCGCTCATCGGGCCGGTCGGTCCGATGGAGCTGGGCGGTATCCACTGGGTCATCGCCGGCGGGGAGAGCGGGCCCGGCGCCCGCCCGATGCATATCGACTGGGCGCGGGACGTCCGGGACCAGTGCTCGGCGCAGAATGTCGCGTTTTTCTTCAAGCAGTGGGGCGGCATCCGGCCGAAGACCGGTGGGCGTGATCTGGACGGCCGGGAGTGGAACGATTTGCCCGTCAAGGTCGCGTCAAGGGCTGCGTGATGCTGCCGCCGATCCGCGCATATGCCGGTCGGCGGCAGGCATGGGTGAAGCACTATTTTCTCGGCAACTACATCGAGAGCCTCACCTTTAAGGTATCGAGCTGGGCTGACGACTTCGTCTACGTGGACGGCTTCTCCGGGCCTTGGCAGGCCGGAGAGGAGGAGTATCAGGACACCTCCTTCGGGATCGCGCTCGCCGCACTGCGCAAGGTGAAGCATGAGTGGAAACGCATCCGCGGCAGGGACGTGCGCATGACCGCGCTCCTCGTCGAGAAGAGCGCTCGGGCGTTCAACCGCCTGCAGCAGGTCAAGGAGCTATTCCCGGACATCAGGATCGAGACCTACAAGGGCGAGTTCACGTCGCTCGTTCCCACCTTGATCAAGGCGATCCCAGCGAACGCGTTCACCTTCGTGCTGATCGACCCGAAGGGATTCGCAATCGACATGGACGCGGTTGCTCCGTTGATCTCGCGGCCACGCACCGAGGTGCTGTTCAACTTTATGTTCGACTTCATAAACCGGTTCGCATTGCACGACGATGCGGATGTCGTAGCCGGACTTGAGAAGTTGATGCCGGGCACGGGCTGGCGCCAGCGTCTCGGTCATGTCGCGAAGACGGTGACCGGAGACGAACTGCCGCAAGGGAGGAAGGCCGTGCTGGTGGAGTGCTTCTCGGAGGCGCTTCGTCGGATCGGCGGCTACCCCCACGTGCTTGAGACGCCCGTCTACTACCCGCTGCGCGACCGCACCTTCTATTCCTTGGTCTACGCCACGCGAGCGGCTGCGGGCGTCGAGGTGTTCCGTGACTGCCAGGTTGCGACCCTCAAGCAGCAGGACGACCGACGGGCCGAGGCGAAGGTCGCTGCCCAGGCGCAGCGATCAGGTCAGGACGAGATGTTCGTGGATGCCCCGCGCCTGGCAGCGCGCCCGTCGGACGCGATCCTCGCATCCGCGGAAGCGGCGTCACGTTCGATGATGATCGACCTGCTCGGGCAGCAGCCTGCAGGAATGAAGTTCAAGGACTTGCGCCTGCAGGTTCTGGAACGCGAGATCATCAGGAAGCAGCGCGTGGGCGAGTTGGCTGCCGAATTGCGCAAGAGTGGCCTGATCGACTTCCCTGACTGGGAATCCCGTCGCCGCGTCCCCCAAGACGATTACCTGGCGATGGCCGCCCGCTGATGATCGGTGCGCCGGCATCGACGATCATGCGGATGACGCCGGCAGGTCTTGCTCGCGATACTCTCCAACCACCCAGATGAAGCTCTGTACGTCGATCCGGTCCGCTGGCTCCAGAGCAGCGATTGCCTTAGCGGTGTGGTCGGCCAGGTGGAGCAGGCTCTCGTAGACGTCCGGTCGGATCGCGGCGTCGTAGTCCACGGCGAACCGGTGCCCGATCCTCTCCGCGAAGTCCCGCGTGACCGTCGGTTTGAGAAACATGTGCCGCGCAGGATCCCATAGGAATGGAAGGTATGTTGCGATCGGCCAAGACAGCAACCCATGCGCCTTGATCGCGGCGTGCATGCCCGAGATCCCTTTCGCGAAGTCGTCGTTTGCGAAGGCAGCTGCGGCGCGCAGGAAGGCACCGCCATTCTGCGCCAGCACCTCCTTCAATCGTGTGGACTCCTGCAGCGACGGCATGTGCGTCCAGAGCTGGTCCTTCTTGAAGGCGGCAGCGAGCCTCACGCCATCCGCGTCGGTTGCATCCGCGGCGGCGGCCAGCGGCAGCAGATCAGTCAGCGTCCGGTGCGCATCGACCTTGTAGCGCCGTTCGCCATCCCTCGATCTGTAACGCTCTCCGGCGAAGCCGCCAGGCATGTATCGAAGGAAGCGGGTGAGCGCGCCGTCGATGCCGAAGTAGTTCGGATGAACGGTCCCGGCGAGGTTCATTAATCGGGTGCGAAGACGGTCGCGGTCATCGTCATGGATGACGTCACCCGCCTGCCTGCCCGCGATGATGACGAGGCCGGACCATCCGCCGTTCTTGGCTTGTCCGATGCGCAAGGTCGCCTTGCCGTGCTTCTCGTCAGTCGTCTCCATCCCTAGTTCTCCCCCTCTCCGCCATGCCGCTCCATCGGAAGGTTCCTGTAGGACACCGCACGAGATGTCAGGGGTCTATGCCCCAATAGCTGAGCGCAGCTCGCACTTGGCCGCGCGGGTAGAAGGACCCAGCATGCTCGAGGTCGTGCCGGATCGCGGCCAGTCTTTTGTCCGCATCCTTAGCTATGGCGGGTGTCACCATCACCATCCCTGGCGGGGCTTCGTCCGCGCCTGATCTCGGCCACGTGGACGGATACGCCGCGTGGCTCGTCCATGCATCGATGTCCATCTCGGGTAAGTCGTCGTGGTCGCATCGCCACCCGTAGACGACGGACGCGCACGCCCGCAGCATCGCCTTCACGTCCGGCATCACGTCGGTGAACGCCTTCAGCGGTGTCGGGAGCAAGACCATGTTCGCCACACAGGAGTAGAAGCGGGCATCCTGCACGACGGTGTTGGTCGGTGCGTAGACGGCATCATCCACGCCCCAGATGTGACAGCAGGACCAGTTCGGCCGATCGCCGCTTCGTAGACCCAGCGCGTGGGTCAGCGCCTTGTTGGCGTAGAGGTTGCCCTCGCGCTTGTGGACGGACTCCTCCGTCTGGCGGTTGCGATTGAGCTGTGGTTCAGACCAGTTCGCCTTGTAGAACAGGCCACGCCGACTGTGCTCCGGATACCAGACGGGCAACCGGCGGAACGTCGCCGGATCGACCCACCTGGCCGTCCGCTCGATCAGCCTCATGATCTCCCCCATGCTGAGCTCGGCCCGCAGGGAGTCAAGGCCGTCAGTGGCGGTCCGCACCGATGCGCGGGAGGCAGTCGACTCCCTTGACCTCCTCACGGTCGTCATGCGCCTTGCTCGCTGAAGGCGAAGAGCAGCGGGTCTGTCCGTTGAAGGGGGGTGACACTGTGTCGGGACTTGTTGGCCGCTGCATCCAGGAGCCGCTTTGCCTCGGCGGTGAGTGCTAGCGGGGCTGCGTGCGCGAGCCTGAGGTCTGGCTCACGCCTGATCATGCCCCAGGACACCATCGTCTTGAATGCGTAGCTGGTCGCCTGATCGATCGTCGTCCGCTTCCCGTGTTGTTCGAACATGCGCCGGTGGACCTCTCCGGCGGAGCAGGTTCCCTGCAGTCGGAGCAGCCGTCCCACATTCTCCACCACCTGCCGAAAATAAGGGTACGCGCCGATCGCCACCGCTTCGTAGGCGGCGGCCCGGGCGCCGTTCGAGCCGAAGGCGATGCGGGCCGCCGTGACGGCGATGTCGCGAGCGGCCTGATCGTCCGGGAACCACATGCGGTTGATGATACCGATCGTCTTGCGCCGCACCTGAACGCCGGGGATGTCGGCGGCGAGACGGGCATGGAGACCGTCCACCTGCATCTCCCCGCGCACGACGGACGCCGCCAGCTCCATCCACTCGGCATCGACGAAGCGATCCATGCCGATTCGGGGCGGTGCGGTGCTCACGTCTTTTCCTTTCTCGAGATCCTGACGAAGGGAACGATGACCTCCTCCAGGGATGTGCCCCCGTGCACGACGGCCCGGCGGCCGTCGGGAATGAACGCCCGCCCGTGGGGGGCGAACAGCGGCTTGTAGGTGTCGGGCAGACCACCGGGCTGCAGGACCCGGGTGCCGGCGATCGTCGCGCACGACTTCTGCCGCAGCGCCTCGCTGTCATAGATGCGGGCCCGCTCGCCGCGCTCCTCGGCCGCGCTGCCTTCCGACGGGCGGCCCATGCCGATCACGTCCACGTTGCCGTGGTCCGCGGTGACGTAGATCCGGTAGCCGGCACCGATCAGCGATGCGACGAGCCGATCCCACTCGCCCAGCCCCAGCCAGTGCTCGATGCGGCTGATCAGCGCCTGCTTGCCGAACAGCTCGCCGTGGAGGAGCTCGTCGATCGTATCCACCACGAGGCCGATGACCTCGGCGCCACCGGCGATCGGGCCGGAGACAACCTCGTCGCAGGAGCCCGGGTGGCCAAGCCCCTTGGCGTAGAACACTTGGTTCTCGGCGAGCCCCTCGTTCACCCAGAAGCGCCGCCATGCGGCGGGTTCGGGCGAGGTGCTGCCGATCGTCTTGGCGAAAGCCCGTGGTTGGTCGCCGGTGAAGATCGCCTGGCGCGAGACGCCGGTCACCGTCGGTAGCCAGGCGAAGCATGACCGGGTGTCGACAAGGACGTCCGGCTGGTTCGCGCGTAGGCGGCGCTCCAGGATGAGCCACTGGTCGAGCGCTATGCCGTCTACGACGATCAGCGCCTGCTTACGCTCACCGGCCCGTCGACGATGCGCCATGTGCGGCGCGATCTGATGCACGATGGAGGGAGCGGTCGCGTAGCTGTTGAAGCTGAGCCCGTCGAAACCGCTCTCCAGCCAGGCGAAGAGCGCGACGTCGATGGCCGGTGCGATCTCGGCCATCGGATCCGGCCCGGGAGCGTCGGCGGCCAGGCTCCGTGCGGCATCGACGATCTCGGCGTGCCGTTCGGCGAACCGCAGCCAGTCGCCGTGGGTGGCGCCCTCTCTCGGAATGTCCTGTTGCAGCAGGTCGATCCGCTGCGCGGCCAGGGCGCGGGCGGCGTCATCGTCCCGCACCATACCGACGAGCATCCAGCCCGGTGTCGATGGCGGGACCAGGTCAACCTTGCCGGGTGCGATGGTGCCATCCAGCACCATGCTGTCGAGGTTCACGCGGATGCCTGGCAGTGCGAAGGGAATGACGTCGGCGGGCGGTTCTTCGCCGCGTGCGGACGCTCGTGCGAACAGGTCCCAGTCCCTTTGAACGCGGTCGATGAAGGTCGCCCGGTCGGAAAGGATTGATGCCGCCACCTCGACCGACAAGTCGTCGGGGCGGCAGGCCCGCTCGGCCACGTGGCGGGCGATCAGATGAGGAAGGGGTGAGCCGCGAAAGAAGAGGTCGAACGCCTGCTCCCAAAGATCGGTGGGGCGGCGAAGCAGGTCCGGCACGACGCGGTAGAGGTTGGCCGCCAGGAAGTCCTTCGTTGCGACCGTACCCATCGTCGGCATGGTCGGCCTAGACGACGTGACCTGCCATAGGTCGTCGTAGCGCTCGGAGCCGACCGCGCGCACCGCGTTCGCGTCCAACGCGCCGAAGAGCTCCGGGATCGATAGCGAATGTACGCGCGCCTCGTTCAGCACGTCCCATGGCACCGTCGTGCCTGCGTCGCCGCGCACGTGGACGATGTAGGCGCCGCCTTCAGGCGCATCGCGCATCTCGGTCTCAAAGCGATGCCTGAAGGCGAGCGGGTCGCGATAGGTGACGAGCTCGAATCCCCTCTGCGCGAGGATCGGCGCGACCGTAGGAGCCAGCAGGATCTCGTCTGGATCGCTGACGACCCACAGGTGACCGAAATCGCGCTGGAACGGTGCCGTGACGTGGTCGGACCAGGCGGTCATGCCGGTCGCACCTCCACGATGGTGACCGGCTCGAGGCTCGGCATCATCGCCGCCGCGTCCTGGAGCTCACGGATGCGACGCTCATGCTCCTCCTCAAGGCGGCCCAGCCGTGCGCGTCGGACGTTCTCGAGCCCGATCCGACCTATCGCGCGTCGGCGTGCGTCGAAGGCCGCCGCTACGCGCTGGCGTTCCTGCTCCAGCTGCTGGAGGTGTCCGTCGCGAAGCTCCAGGTAGATCGGCTCGGCCTGCGCCTCGGCGAACCGTTCGAGGTCCGCGGCCGGACTCGTGGCGTAATCGCCGGCTGTTGCGAGTTCCCCTGTGACGATCATGTCCCACAGCCTGCGCGCCGTGGGCGCGAACGCCCGCCCGCTCTGCACGAAGAGCGGCATGTACCGTTGATCGTCACCGCGGACGGTGGTCATCCGGATCCGCCACAGCGACCAGACGCCTTCCACGCCGGCCGGCAGCTGCGGCACCGATACGCGCGGGATTGGGCGACCCGGCGGCTCCGCGGGAAGGTCGTCGATCACGCGCCGAACGGCATGGTTGTCGAGGGTCAGCCAGGTCGCGTCGGGTGCCGCGTCGAGGCCGGAGGCGTCGAAGCATGCCCGATCAACGATTGGGCCGTCGGGCCAGGCGATCCGCCAGGTCTCGCCATCGCGTCGGGCGTCGCCTCCGGCGTCGACCAGCCCGGCGATCACCGCCTTCTCCACCCAGAAGTGGATGGGATGTCGGCGCCACCGTTGGGCGGCCCCCGGATCGAGCGGGGCGTCGGAGCCGAGCAGCTCCCGCCGCTCGCGATCGGCGGCGATCCGCGTCCGCAGCTCCTCCAGCGTCGCGTCGGCGCGCTGCTCGACCGCCTCGGGCGAGAGGATGCCATCGATGTAGAGGCCGTCGAACATCGCCTCCGCCTCGACCGAGTCCATCACGTCAGCCGCCTTGTTGACTCCGAACTCCTCGGCGATCGCCTCCAGTTTCGCCTCCAGCACCTCGCGGACGCGGTGCTCGACCGTCTCGCTTAGGACGAAGTTGGTGGCCCGAACCGTATGCTTCTGCCCGATGCGGTCGACCCGGCCGATGCGCTGCTCGATGCGCATGGGGTTCCACGGCATGTCGTAGTTGAACATGACGTGCGCGAATTGGAGGTTCAGGCCCTCGCCGCCAGCGTCCGTAGAGATCAGGACCCGTGCCGTCCCGGCGAACGCCTTCTGGGCGGCGACGCGCTCCTCAACCGCCATCTGCCCGTTGAGCGTCGCCACCTCGAACCCGCGCTCGCGCAGCTGGGCGGCGAGCATCGCCTGCGTCGGGACGAACTCGGTGAAGATGAGCACCTTCAGGTCGGGGTCGTCCTCCTCCTGCTGGATGCGGTAGACGTGCTCCAGCAGCGCCTCGACCTTGGCATCGGTGCCTCCGAGCGCCTGCTCCGCCAGACGAAGCAGCGTCGCGACCTCCGCCTTTTCCGACCGCCAGCCGGGCCAGTCCACCAGCTCGTCGAGCTGCGACTGCCCGTCCATGTCCGCCATCTCGGCGACATCGATGTCAGGCGCGAGCGACAGCTGCGCGGGCGTATCCTCCAGCGCCTGGAGACGGCGACCCAGAGTCGCGGCGATCGCGGCGGTGGACGACGTCACCAGCCGCTGCAAGAGGACCATGAGGAAGCCGATGTGGCGCTGCTTGCTCTTCAGCGCCTGGTTGTAGCCGTGCCGCACGTAGTCGGTGACCGCCTCGTAGAGCTGCCGCTGGGCGTCGTGCCTCGGCGCCCAGTCGACGGTGACTAGCCGGGTCTGCCTGGGCTTGAAGAGCGGATTGCCCTCGTTGTCGATGGCCAGCCGCTTCTCGGTCCTGACGACGTACGGCGCGACCCGGTCGCGGTCGATGCAGTCCTCGCCGGGGAACGCCTCGCGGTCGAGGAGCTGCATAAGGCGCAGGAACTGGTCCGACTTGCCCGAGTGCGGCGTCGCCGACAGCAGGAGCAGGTTGGGCGTGGCGTCGGCGAGCGCCGCACCCAGCTTGTAGCGGGCCACCTGGTCGGTGCTGCCGCCGAGGCGGTGCGCCTCGTCAATCACCACCAGGTCCCAGCCGGCCGTGATCAGGTCCTCGAAGCGTCGCTGGTTATAGGCGGCGATCCGCTCCCACGACCATCCGCGCCGCCGTGCGAGCGGCTTCACGCTGTCGAGCGGGCAGATCACCTGGTCGGCGGCGCGCCAGACGTTGTCGTCGTCCGACCAGCGGGACACCGCGTCGAAGTCGCCCGGGTCGGCGATGCGGAACGTCTCGCCGAAGTGGAGCTGCATCTCCGCCTGCCACTGCGGGGTGAGCCCCTTCGGCGCGACGACGAGGATGCGCTTCGCCAAGCCGCGCAGCTTGAGCTCGCGGATGACGAGTCCCGCCTCGATCGTCTTGCCGAGCCCGACCTCGTCCGCGAACAGGTGACGGACGCGCCCCTTCTCCATGGCGCGCTCCAGCGCGAAGAGCTGGTGGGGCAGCGGGGTGACGCTGGAGCGCACGGGCGCGAGCAGGACCTCGGTCGCGAGTGCCTCCTGCACGCGCGCCGCGGCCGCCCGGTGCACGATGGTGTCCAGCGTGGGCGCGTGCGCGGCGATCGGCTCGGCCATAGCCTCCTCGATCTGCACGACCGTGCCGGACGCGGGTGACCACACCCGGAGCGACTGCACTCCCCAGCGGTCCAGCCGCTCGATCACCTGCACGGCGCCGAGGGGACTGTACCACAGCCAGTCGCCGCGCTGGGCGACCGCCACGCCCGACGCGGCGACGGCGCTCACCGCTCGGCCTCGAGTCGCGTCTCGGCCATGCTGTGCAGCATCATGAGGCGCTCGTCCTCCTGCCACACCTCGTCCGGCACCTTGGCCGACACGTCGATGATGGTGCGGTAGTCCTTGGCCGCCCACGCCGCCTTGAACCCGACCCGCATCACCTCAAGCCGGATCTCCTTCATCTTCTTGCCCTTGTGGGCTTTGTAGATGTCGAACTCGCGCAGCAGCGCCTTCTCGCGCCGCGCCTCCACGTCCTGCTGCTTGTTGGGGTCGGGGACGAACCAGCGGTTGCGCGCCTTCTCGACGAGCTGCGGATCGTCCTTGTCGAGGTTGCGCAGCTCCTTCCAGTTCGACGAGAGATAGCCGTGGATCTGCGACGGCACGGGGCCGTTGCCGTCGAACTTCAGGAAGTTCTCGTCGAGGAGCCGGAGCAGCTCCGGCTTGGTCTCGTGCTTGCGCCAACCGGCGCCCGTCTTCTGGGTGAAGTCGGGGTGCACCTCCTGGTAGGTCGAGGGTTTCGCCTTGAGGAAGTCGGTCAGCCAGTCGATCGCGGTGCGCTCGTCGTCGACGAACAGGTCGCGCTGGGGTGGATCACCGGCCTGCATCCGCGCCTTATCGTACTCGTCGATCTGATTGGGCAGGAAGAACATGCCGTCGCGCTCCGGGAAGCGCTCGGCCAGCCCCGCCTGGAACTCGGCACTGGACAGCGGCACAGGCGTGTTGTGCCGCACGAACCAGGCGACCATCCTGTCGAAGAGGCGTCGAGCATCACGCTCGGCGACCATCTCGATCCCGCCGACCTTGTTGCGCTTCACTACGGCCAGGTTCTTCAGATGGGTGCGGATGAAGTCCCATGCCGTATCATCGGTAAGCCCCCGAGCTTCGAACCGGTCCTCCAGCCCGCCATTCGGCTTGTAGCAGGAGACGACGAGATCTTGCTTCACGGCGTTGGCGGACGTCACCTGGCGGTAGCTGCCCTGCGTCTTGTCCAAGGCCGTCACCTCGGCGACGACAAAGCCAGCCTGCTGAAGCGCGACCTGGATCGCGTTCCATACGGACGCTCGGCTGTTTGAGAACACGACGGTCATCCACCGCCCGGGCTTCAGGACGCGGAAGTATTCTGCGAAGCAGGCCTGCATGGCACCTTCATACCAGGGAAGGTCCTTCTCTTTGGCCGAGTCTACAATAGCCTCGGCCGACGCTGCGGTAATTACACCGTGCCAGGCCTCCACAAGGAAGTTTAGGTCAGCATAGTATATGTTCTCGCCAAACGGCGGATCAGTGAACACGTAATCTACAGATGCCGCTGGCACCGGGAGGTGCGCAGCTGTCCCAACGGTCACAAACTCATCTCGCGACTTTGGTGCGAACAGGCGAAATGCGCTGACAAGTCGTGAGAACTTTCCCTCAAGATTATACCAAGGGCTGCATTCCGCATGCTGGGAGGCGATGTAGTAAACGCCGTTGAGATTGCGGTTGACCTGAGAAAAGTGAGTCGGACTGTAGCGATTGAGGATTGAGAAGCCCCAGATCGTCTGCTCCACAGCGAACAACAGCATCTTTCGCACGCGCTCATTCGGCTCCGCCGCCGCCAAGCGCCACAGGGCAGCGAGCGCCTGTCTTGCCCGAGGTAGGTAGAAATGGTGAACATGGGTGAAGCCCTTGGGTGCGATCCGAGAGCCGTGGGACATTTGCTCGATCGGAAAGCGCCTCGTCGGAACCTCAGCGGGGAGCGGAATTGCCTCGATCCGGGCAAGCAGTGCGTGGTCATCTGCCGTCAGTTCACGTTCGATGCGGCCGTTCGCGGTCGCAACGCTGACGAGCACCGGCTCGAATTTGACGCGCCGCCAAATCTCACCCGTGGCCGGATCCGCGGTGCTCTCGAAAACACGCTCCAGGCGATCCTTGTTTAGCTCGGCACCGCAATGAGGACACGGGAACCTCGCCGACACTCGCCCCTCATCGTCGCCCTTCGCATCGCGATGGAAATTGATCGTTCCGGTGCACTCGGGGCAGGTAAAAATCTCGCTCCAGACCATGTAGCTGATACGTTGGCTGTCGGACTCGTACATCCAACCGATATCGGCGCGAAGGTCGCGAAGTAGCTTCTCGGCAGCCTTCTCGAACTCGTCGACGTCCAACGGCGTAATGTAGTTTGCAGCTATGTAGCTAGCGGCGGGCGAGAGATCGTTGATGATTGCCCGACGAATGCCCCATGCGGGGGCATCACGCCCGTCGTCCTTGAATTGTCTCTCCACGGTGCGCTTGTAGGCGGCTGGCGCCACGTCGCAGAACGCGGCCGCCACGCCGGTCATGCCCGATCCACCAAATCCATCAAGAACGAGATCGCCAGGCTTGGTGTAGTGGAGGATCGACGGCACGATCGCCTGATGGGGCACCTTCGTATGGTAGCCATGTGCCTTGTAGAGCGGATCCGTCTTCCCGACCGCTACGTCGATGGCAAGAGGAGCCCGGATGTAAGCTGCGTGCGGCTCCGCCGCGGCAGTGCTCGCGACCCAATCTCCAATGAAGGGATTCGGGCACGCCGTGTAGTATGGCGGATCGGACATCTTCACGATGTCGTCGTCGCTGCCCTCAGGAAATCCCGGGGTGGTGCGAAATGCGGGATCGGCGAGCCGCTCCCGCAAGAGACCGCGGAAGTGCTCCCGCCGCTCGTCATCATCGGCGAAGGTCTGCCCGAGGCACGTCACCGGCTGCCCAGCGCCCTTCAGGTCCATGCGCACCTGGCTCGCCATATCAGTTCACCTCCTCGACGATGACGAAGCGGACCTTCGTCTCGTCCTTGCCCTTGAGCTCGTCGGCGAGCAGCTTCTCGAAGCGCTTCCGGATGTCGTCGACGGTCACCGGCGATCCCCCGCTGGTCAGTGCGGCGCGAAGGTCGGCGGACGTGATCTCCACCTTGGCGAGATCGGAGAGCGCGTCCCGGATCCCGGCCACGATCTCCCCATCGAGCGGCTCTGGCAGGTCGCCGCCTGCCGCGAACGCCTTGATGCGGTCACGCACCTTGGCATCGACCATCTGAAGACCTTCGGCGAGCGTGATGGGATCGTCGAGCTCCTCGCGCAGCCTGGTCGTCCACGCCGCCAGCAAGGTGTCGAGCCGGTCGTCGAGCGTCGCCAGGACCGAAGACGCCGGAGCTGTAAGCGGGAGCTGGTCGGCCTTCGGCGTATAGGAGCAGTGCGGACACGTGGCTCGCGGGGCCAGTTCGCTCTCGACCAGGCCGGAGCACGTCTTCAGGTCGGCCAGCGTGTTCCGGAAGTTCTCCAGCTCATTGCCGGGAAGGATGGGCACCCGGGTGAGCTGCTCGAGGGTCTTGAGCCGCTGATCGTTCATCAACGTCCCCTTGGTCTTGCTCTCCGTGACGCCGAGGCGAGCCTTCGCGTGCAGCGACATGTAGTGGGTGACGTAATCCTTCTTGAGCGTGGCGAGGCGAGTGCGGACCGCGGTCATGGCCGCAGCGTCCAGCACGTCGCCCAACTGGCCGGCGATCTCGTGTCGGGCCTTGCGGGCCTTCTCGAGCCAGGGATCGTCGTCCCGCAGGACGATCTCGGTCTGCTGCAGATAGGTTGCGTCCCTGGCGACCGCCTCGATCTGGCCGACCAGCGATGCGACGCGGCGGTAGCCGGCGAAGTCGTCGGCACGCGCCGCGACGTCGGCGGGCGTGGTTCGCAGGTTCTTCAGCTTGGCGGGGCTGTTGTAGGCGGTGTGGGACTCGGCGAACTTCCTCGCGGCATCGATCCAAGTCCTGCCGTCCTGAACCTGCTCCGGCGACATGACCGAGGCACCCCAGAAGGAGAGCGAGCTCTCCAGCCCCGTCCCCAGTGTGAGCGTGCTGGCGATGACCTTCTCCAGCGCGTCCTGGAGGTTGCGGACCGCGGCGTCGTCGCCCTTGGCGGCCGCCTGCGCCTGCCCAGCCGGGAGCCCGAACATTTCGTAGAGGTCGCGCAGGACCGTCACATTGACGTCCTTCGGAGCCTCGACGTGCTTGAAGGCCGCCAGCTCCTCGACGAGCGATGCCGAGCCGTCACCGAGGTTCGACGAGTCGACCTTCCGGCCGGCGACGGACACGACCACGTCGCCCGAATGGACCAGCGCCGCCAGAACGACGGCGACGAGGTCGGGCTCAAGCCCGAAGCGGCCCGGCGCGAACGACTCCGCCATGGATGTCGCCTCGAAGACCTCTCCGCGATTGAGCACCTGGCCGGGCCCCTTGGCGGCGAGGCGCGTGGTGATCTCCTGGGCGTAAGGCGAGTGGCGCGGATCGAGCTTGTCGCCGTCCAGCAGCTTCAACGCGTCGAGGATCATGACCGCGTCCTTCGGCCGGGCCGGACCGGACAGCGCCTTCACGGCGGTCGTGCATAGCATCCGCCGGTTGGCGTCGGTCACAATCGTGCCGAAGGTCGGGTATTCCGGATACTGCTCGGCGAAGTGCGGCGCGAGCAGGAAGCCCGCCGACGCGTTGATGTACTCGCGGAAGTTGACGGTCTCGTCGCCCTTGATGCCCGCGCGCTCGCGCACCGAGAACCCCTTCGCCCACTCGCCGAGCGTGCGGGTCTTGCCCCGGTACGTGACGTTGAAGGCGGTGGTCTGCTGGTCGCGCAGCCACTTGCGCATGCTCTTGAGCGCGTCCTCGGCCTTGTTCGTGTAGACGGTCTTGGCGTTACCGCTGTTGAGTCCGGCCAGTGCCGATGCCGACGAGAAGCGCCGCAGGATGGCGGTCAGCGCCTCGTCCTTGCTGGCGAGCCGCAGGAACACCTCGTCGGGCTTCTCCTCGTCCTTGAACTTCGGCGGGTCGTAGGGCTGGACGAAGTAGAGGTAGAAGTCGCGTGCCGGATAGGCGGTCGGCCGGTCGTTTGGCGAGCCGAAGAACAGGTAGCCGTCCCGGTGGACCCGGCGCTCGAACCACTCCAGCGGATACTGCCAGATTTTGTGACCCGGCAGGTGCGTCGCCTCGTCGGTCCGCTCCATTAGGTGGGCGATGGCCTGGTAGTAGGCGTTGTCGAGATCCTCGTCGTCAAGGCTCTCGCCGCGCTTGTCGATCTCGGCGTCATAGTCGACGTCCTTGGCGACATCGAGGAACACTTGGTCGCTGCCCGTCGCCCGCGTGATGAACTGCCCGTTCACGGCCTTCATGATGTCGCCGATGGTGGCGTCGATGAAGGTGAGCAGGTCCTGCGCCGGCTCGTCTGAGGGGAAGTCGGCCGCCATGGGGTTCATCAGCAGGAGCTGGTCGCGGAGCTCGGCGGAGGTCGGACCCATCGGCACGTGGATGTCGGGTGTGGTCAGGCGCTGGATCGCCAGACCGTCGATGATCCGGTGCGCGGTCGGGCGGCTCAGCGCCTTACCCTTCGGGAACGCCGTCTCGACCTTCTCCTGCAGGGTCTCGGCGATCCGGACGACGTCGCGGACGCCGATCTGCGCGCGGAACGCAGGGTTGGAGCGCACGTCGGTCCAGAAGCTGTCGTAGGTGATCACGCCCGGCGCGTCGGTCGGCACGTTCTCGTCCAGCATTCTCCTCATCGTGCCGGAGAGCGTGGATAACGCGTTACGGTTCTCGGCGAACTCGATGCGTTCGAAGATGGCGAGGTAGTCGGGGTGTACCGGAAAGAGCCGCACGAACTGGTCGAGCTTGTCGCCCATGCTGCCGTAGAACTTGGCGAACGGCTCCAGATGCTTCCGGATTGCCTCGCGCTGGTGCTCGTCCTTGCGGAGCAGCCGCTCGGCCACCACGAAGCCGATGTCCTGTCGGTCGATCAGCACCTGCTGAAAGCGATCCTTCACGCGCCGCAGGCTGTCGGCGGTGGAGGCGAACCGGGCGCTGTCGAAGATCGCCTCCTGAACGCCGCCTACGAAGCGGAAGCGGGTGTTCTTCGCGATCTCGCCGATCTCGCGGAGGAAGGACAGGTCATGGACGAGCTCGGTGTCCTTGCGGGAGCGCAGATAATCGAGCATCTCGTCGACGACGACGAGCAGCCCCTGACCGGGAAACCTCTGCTCGAACGCGTCCATCATCTCGATGAGCGCGGTCTTGTTCTGCGTGACTTTGTCCTCGGGCGGAAACTTGAATGTGACGCCCTTGGCCGCCAGGAAGCCTTCCAGCTCCTGCACCAGGATGTCGCGCAGCGACATGCGACTGGAGATCTCGATGCGCAGCACCTGGAACCTCCCGCCGATCGGACCGGCGGCGGTGCGCACCTTCTCGTTGCGGACCTCCGGCACCACCTCGGCATCTTCGGCGATGGTGGAGATCACCGACATGAGGTGCGACTTGCCGGTGCCGTAGTTGCCGACGACCAGGATCCCCTTGTGGTCGACCGCGGGATCGAAGCCGAGCTGGGGGAAGATCACGTCGGCGATGCGGTCGGCCATGGCATCCGAGATGACGTAGCTGGCGACCAGGCGACGGCCCTCGTCCGCCTTGTTGGCGTCGAGCAGCTGGATGACCGATTCGATCGGCTCGAACTTGACGAGATCGCTGTACTTCATCGGTATGTGCCTTCGTTGGTCGACAGGTCGAGGACGAGCGCGCGTGTCGCGTCTTCGTCGAGACATTCGGGATGGTCGGGATCGGCGTAGCGGAGGCGGCCCTGGTCGAGCCGGCCCGGCCAGGAGGCGCAGACCGCACGGCGCCGGGCGACGCGGCAGAGCACGTCGGTGGCGTTGGTCCTGAGCTGCGGCAGCAAAAGGATCTGGATGCGGTCGAGCAGGAGAAAGGGGGACGCCGGCTGCATCGCGGCAATGATCGCGCCCACGTCCGCCCGTGTGCCGGCCGCATCAATAAGCGCTTGCGCTAGCGCGACGTTCAGGTTGATCGGCAGCACGCCGACGAGCTCGGATAGCGCCTCGAGCGTGACGCGCCGGTCGTCATCGTCACCGACGAGCAGCACCGGCTTGCCGCCGGACATGCCCGTGGCGTCCAGCAGGCGCTTGGCGTCCCGCGCGGCTGACCGATGGTCGATCATGACGGCCCGCCGCTGAGCTTCAGCCGCTCGAACACGACCTTTTCGAGTCCGGCGAGCGACTCGCGCTTGCGGACCACGATGGCGAGCAGGCGGAGACCGAGATCCTCGGGGCACGGATTGGCCGTCGAGATCCAGTAGCGCACTGCGCGATCGGACACGCCGAGGTCGCCGGCGATGGGCGCCTGCCACCGCTCGCCGTAGAGCGCTTCTCCGACCAAGCGGAGCAGTTCAAGATGCCCGTTTCCCTCCATCCTTCCGGGGTTTTAGGAATGAGCCTGGGCTTGGCCAAACGGTTTCTTCGCGCGGAAACCCTCAGCGCCTGCTAAAGCGAGGCGTGTAGCTCTCGATCAGGTCGGCTTCTTCAGCGTCGTCGTCGTGCACCGTCGCGTCGATGTGAAGTAGCACGGTTTGGAACCCGCCTGATTGATCGACGATCTGCAGACGGAGGTCCGGCCGGCGGGTCATCTCGCTCAAGCGGAGCCATGCGCCAACGTCCGCGCGCGTCCACGATCCGGCGGTCAGGCCCCCGCGTTGGCAGTCCGTTGGTGCGGCATCGCCGGAACGCACCGACAGCGGCGGAAAGGTCTTCGACGGCCGCGCGTATCTGATTCGCCCGTTCCGGACGAACACGAACGCGCAGGTTTCGGGCGTCAGTTCGGCGTAGCGGTTGGCGGCGGCCTCCATGCTGACCGAGTAGGTCGAGGCGAGCACCCGCAGGTGCGCCAGTTCCGGCGAGCCCAGTTCGTCCGTCTGGGCGGCGAACCACGGCTTGGGCATCAGCAGCCCGGCAGCGAAGCGGTTGGCCTGTGCTTCCTCCTTCTGGTGCAGCGTCTCGCGGCGCGTCTCCATCAGGTCCTTGGAGGTGCATCGTTTGTCGCCCCGGTGGGCCGCGATGAGGAAGTGGCCCAGTTCGTGAGCGACGGTGAAGCGTCGCCGCGGAGGCGCCATGCCCGCCGCGGACAGGATGATGCCCTTCGTCTTCTCCATGTCCGTCATCAGTGCGCCCACGAAGCCGTCGACCTCCAGGTCGCGAAACTCCAGGATGCCCACCGTCCGCGCGAACGCCTCGACGTCGACAGGCGGAGTCCAGTCGTGGTGGTGGTCGAGGATGACGCCGAGCAGGCGCTCCGGGGATCCGCAGTCAGCCAGATCCATCAGCAGCGCCTCGTTGACCATCAGCGGTCCTTGAGCCTCTCCGCCACGGTCCGCAGCGTTTCCCAGTCACGGGTGGATAGGTCGCCGCCGAACTCGCGGAAGAACTGGAGCGCGGCGGGGTCCTGCTCCCCGCCGTCGGCGTCGCCCGTCAGGAACGCGATGCTGACGGAGAAGTGCTCGGCCAGCTTCCGTACCAGTTCAATGCCGGGGTTGCGACTCTTGCCCGTCTCCAGCTCCCAGACGTGCGCCTTGGAGACGCCGACGCCGTCGGCGACCTGCTGGAGCGACTGCCGGTTCCGCGTGCGCAGCTCCTTCAGTCTGGTGGCGAGTGACACGGTCTTCCTCCCCGACGCCGGACGGCGCCGTCTGTTTGATCTTACGCTGCGGCCGCGCTGGTTTACAAGCGATTACCCGTTCACTATATCTTACGCGATGTAGGAAAGGGCCGATGATGTCGCGCGAGACGCACGCATCCGCTGAGCGGCCCGCCGGGTTGCCCCGCCGGATTCTGGCGATCGACGGCGGCGGTTTGAAGGGCGCTCTGCCGGCATCGTTCCTGGCCGAGATGGAGCGGCTCACCGGTAAGCGGACGGTCGACCAGTTTGACCTGATCGCCGGCACCTCCACCGGCGGCATCATCGCGCTCGGGCTCGGGCTTGGCATCAGCGCGGCCGAGATCTGCCGCTTCTACGTCGAGCGGGGTCCCCGCATCTTCGACCAGGCACCGCTGAACGGTCCGCTCAGCGGGGTCCGCGGCTGGTTCCGCGGCATGCGCCGGACCGCGCGTCACGTGCGCACCGCCAAGTATGAGGCGGACGAGTTGCGGACTGCGCTTGAGGACGTGTTCGGCGCGCGGCTCATCGGCGACAGCGCCACCCGGCTGGTGATCCCCGCCTATGATTCTGCGCATGGCGGACCCTACGTCTTCAAGACCGCGCACCACGAGCGCTTCAAGGTGGACCATGGCCGGCGAGCGGTGGATGCGGCGCTCGCGACCGCGGCCGCGCCCTCGTTTCTGCCCGCGCACAACTTCGAGGGCGCCTCGCATCTGCTGGACGGCGGCGTATGGGCGAACAACCCGATGGGCTCGGCAGCGATCGAGGCGGCGGCGGTGCTGCGGTGGCCGATGGAGGAGGTCCGCCTCCTGTCGCTGGGCTGCACCGACACCGTCCATCCGACGAGGGACGTCGTCGGCATGAAGGACGTGAAGTGGCTCTTGGACCTGCTGTTCCAGGGGCAGGACCGCTTCAGCCATGCGACCGCCAAGCTGCTGCTGGGGCATCCGCATACCAATCCTCACCTCCTTCGGATCAACCCGATGGTGGAGGCCGGGTTCGCGTCGCTGGACGACGCGGCGAGCGTCGAGAAGCTGGTGCAGATGGGCTGCGCCAGCGCGCGGTCGCACCTGCCGGACATCGAGAAGTGCTTCTTCATCGGCACGCGGGAGCCGTTCGTCCCGTTCAACTCCGAACAGGGGAACTGACATGCTGCACACCAATCCCGTCGATCGCTTCTACGACGATCTGCTCGCCGACGTCGCGCGCCGAATCCAGCTGACGCCCACCGCCTACGAGGAGGCGGTCGGCCACTTCGATGCGGTCAGCCGCTACCTGGACGAGCACGAGAGCGGCTTTCCCGACTACGCACCGGTGATCTACCCGCAAGGCTCGTTCCGCATGGGGTCGACCATCTCGGCATACGACGACCGCGAGGACTACGACATCGACCTGATCCTGGAGCTGGCGGTCGATCCACTGGCCGACCCGGATGCGGTGCTCGCCCTGGTGGCTCGCTCGTTGAACGCCGGGAAGGGCCGACTCCAGTTCACCACCTGCGAGATCAAGAAGCGGTGCGTCACGCTGGGCTACGCCAACATGCATCTCGACGTGACGCCCGCCGTGCTGGTGCCGGGCCGCGACCCGCGCGTCGTGTCGATCTTCGACCGTCACCCCGGCCGGCCCGATCACCCGCTCGCGAACCCGGAGGGGTTCGCGCGCTGGTTCGACGGTATGGTCCGGCCGCGCGTCGTGATCAACGAGCGCGCGGTCCGCGCGCAGGTCGTGCCCGTGCCTCAGCAGACCCCGGCCGAGAACAAGCCGGATCGCCTGCTGACTATCCAGCTGCTCAAGCGCTTCCGCGACCTCCGTTGCGACCGCGGGAACTACGATCGCTGTCCTTCGGTCCTGCTGTCGTGCATCGCGGCGCAGGCGCCGCAGGGTGCCGGCTTGGTGACCGACCTGCGCAACGCCGCGGCTTACCTTGGCGCGACCGTGGCTAAGGATGGCCTGCGCGTCGAGAACCCGGCCTGTCGCGAGGACGTGCTTTCGGACCGCTGGCCGAAGACGCCCTGGTCCAACCGCCGGTTCGCCGCCGACCTCGCAATCCTCGTCCAGCGGCTCGATGAACTCGTCCGCTCGGCGGGCACGCAGGTGAGCAAGCGCGACATCCTGATGGAGCTGTTCGGCGAGAATGCGGCGCGAGACGGTTATCGCCAAGCGGTGGAGCGTGCGAACGCGCAGAGCCGTTCGGGCCAGTTCGCCACGGCGAAGACCGGTGCGGTCAGCTTCGGCGGGGCAGTCCCCGCGGGCAGCGTGGCGGCGCCGGCCCACAAGTTCTACGGCGGGCCGGCGCGATGATTGCGGACCCGGACGCAAGCTGGTCGGCACCGCTGCTCACGGTGGCGTCGAACGGCTGGCGCCCGGCGGTCGCGAACGCTTTCGCGCAGCTGCAGGCGAAGGCGATGAAGGAGAAGTTTCCCGACTTTCGAGCGGTGCTGGACTTGCCCTGGGTAACGATCTGGGAGGGCGAGCTCACGCCCGTGTCGCAGCCGTATCGCGTCCGGATCGTCGACCACCGAGGTATGGACGATGGTCGGATCGCCTTCGGCGGCTTCGCACCGAGCGTCCGGGTGCTGTCGCCGCTGACACGACGCGGTGAGGAGCCCCACCTTCCGGTTCCGCACCTCTACGGCGACCACGACAATCCGCGCGGGCCCCAATTGTGCCTGTTCCATCCCCTGAGCCACGACTGGAACGATTACATGCTCCTCGCGGACTCGATCGTCCCATGGTCGGCCGAGTGGCTGTTCTACTACGAGATGTGGCACGTCACCGGGTCATGGGGCGGAGAAGAGGCATCGCACGACACCCCCGTTATCCCCGTCCCAACGTCGGCACGGAGCGCGCGAACCCGGTCGCTGCGCGCCATCGATGAACCCGTGATGCGGTGCATGCCCTACCTCATCCCGTAGACCGCCGCTGCAGGTCCGTTCTCAATTTGTTCAAACCGTCCTAGAACGTCTCCGAACCGGTGTTTGGAAGCGTGTAGATGACCAGCCTGACCCTGCATGACGTGCCCTTTGAGGCGGTCGCCCACGAGCTGCCGCTGTTCGTCTGCGCGACGCCGGCTGGCTTCCCGTCGCCCGCGCAGGACGACATGGAGGAGCCGATCGACCTCGCGGCCTGGCTGATCGACCACCCGGCGGCGAGCTACGTTATGCGGGTCGCGGGCCATTCGATGGTCGATGCGGGCATAAACGACGGCGACTTGGTCGTCGTCAGCCGGGCGGTCGAGGCGCGAGCCGGGGACGTCGTCGTCGCGCTCGTCCACGGCGACCGCACGATGAAGCGGCTGCGCCGCCGCGGCGACCGGATGTGGCTGGTGCCAGAGGCGGAAGGCTACGACGCCATCCAAATCGACGAGAACGTGGAGATCTGGGGCGTCGTGGTCGCGCTGGCCCGCCGTTACCGCGCGTGACCGCGATCGGTCTCATCGACTGCAACAACTTCTATGTCAGCTGCGAGCGCGCGTTCGACTCGAAGCTGGTCGACGTTCCCGTGGTCGTGGCCAGCAACAACGACGGCTGCGCCATAGCCCGCTCGAACGAGGCCAAGGCGCTCGGCGTGAAGATGGGCGATCCCATCCACTTGATCCGGGATCGCCTGGACAGGCACGGCGTCGTGGTCCGCTCTTCGAACTACACGCTCTACGGGGACATGCAGCGGCGGGTCGTCGCGGCCGTGGAGGAGTTCGCCAGTGAGGTCGAGATCTACTCGATCGACGAGAGCTTCCTCGACCTGGCGCCATTCGCCGACCGCGACCTGGTGGCGCACGCCAATGGCATGCGACGGCAGGTCCAGCGTTGGACGACGATCCCGACCTGCGTCGGTATCGGGCCGACGAAGACCCTGGCCAAGCTGGCCAACGCGGCCGCAAAGAAGAACCCGCTCTTCGACGGCGTCGCCGACCTGCGCGACGAGACGATCCGCGGCTTCGTCCTCGACCGCTTCCCGGTTGCTGAAGTGTGGGGGATCGGGCGGGCGACGGCCGCGAAGCTGGCGACGCTGGGCGTCACCACCGCGGGCCAGCTCCGCGACATGCAGATGAAGCAGGCGCGCGGGCTCGGCACCGTCGTCTTGGAGCGTCTCGTCGCCGAACTGCAGGGGGTGGCCGCGAGCGTGGTGGAGGTCGTCGAGCCGCAGCGTAAGGGTATGGCGGTGACCCGGTCATTCGGGACGCCGATGACCGATCTCGAGGCGCTAATGGGTGCCGTTGCCCAGTACGCGATGCGGGCGGGTGAGAAGCTGCGGTCGCACGGGCTCGTCGCCGCCCAGCTCACCGTCTTCTTCCACACCAACCCGCACAAGCGCGACCGTCCGCAGCACTACGGATCCCGGCGCATGACGCTGCACCCGATGACCGACGACTCGCTCCAACTGCTCGCCGCCGCCCGCCGAGGTGTGGAGGCCGCGTGGCGTGACGGCTTCGCCTACACGAAGGCGGGCATCATGCTGGACGACCTGGTGGCCGCCGATCTGCGCCCGCGGACGCTGTTTGAGGGCGACACCGACCGGCGCGCCCGGCTGATGACGGCGCTTGACGAGGTGAACGGCAGGTTCGGTCGCTTCACCGCCGTGTCGGCGGCGCAGGGGTTCAAGCGCGACTGGAGGATGCGCGCCGAGTCGAAGTCGCCGGCGTGGACGACGCGGATCGACGAGGTGCCGGTGGTCTCCGCGCGCTGAGTGCGTCGTCTCGTCGTCGGGTTGACGATGGAACTCCTGCGCCTCACGCTTAGAGGGTAGCATCCGCATCGCGCGCCGATCCAGATCGTCCTACGCTCCCCGGATTGCGTCGAGTGGACCGGGTGACGGTTTGGTGCTCGCTCGTGTGACAGGTTCGCCCTAAGGCGCGTGTGGACAGATCGCGTTTGGGAGACGGTAGTGACCGAACAGGATTACGTTGCGACACTGAAGGTCGAAGTGGATGGGAGTGGGCGGCGCACACTGACCGTCCTGCAGGCCCCTGAGACCTACGCGCCGCTCGATGGTCACCTTCGTGACAACGACGACGCCGGAACTTTCTACCGCGCAGTGGCGGCGCGTCTCGCGCTGTTCGCGGCGACCGGCATGAAGTTCACGTACGAGGATGCGGGCGCATAGCGTCCGCCCGCCTGTGCGATAGCGCCGATCGCGATGTCGGATTGGTTTGGAAGGAGGCGACGAAGCGATCGCTTCTCGGTCGGGCGCACGCCGACTCGCGCTGACCGACGCCCAGCGAGAACGCGGCAGTGAACGCGGCAGGCTGGCGGCGGGATCAGTCACTGTGTCCAACGCTTGCGGTCCTGTCGCGGGAGGGATGGCTCATCCATGGAACTCATCGGCGGCTCGCTGCGGAACGTTGACGACGCGTTCCCACGCCTTCGCTCTTCAGTCGGGCGTGGGCGCTCGTTTCCCGTGCGCTCTGCTGCTGAATGGCTGACGCGGATCGTTGGACTGCTCCAGCACCGGAATGCTGAAGCGCGGGGAGCGCACGTGCGACCCACATGCCCTGCACGGTCTCGGCGTATCGCTGCCTTTGTTCGGCTGTGGTGCCAAGTGTGACCAGCATGAGGGAGAACGGGGTCTGCTGCGCCTTGCCGGCCGGACTCAAGAAGCGGACGCGCCCCTGCAGCAGGTAGAGGTCGGCGTCGGCGCTGAGCGTCTGGTGGAACCAGGTCGAGTCCGTCCTCACCGGGACGAGGCAGACGACGGTGTCGACGTTCCCCGCCCGCCATTGGTCATGAGCGCGGCGTAGCCACTTGAGCAGCTCGCTGAAGGGTGGGTTCACGAAGGCGAGCCGGCCCGACCAGGTCTCGGTCAGACCGTCGCCGCCTTCGCTGAGGAGGATGCGGCGGCGCGCGACGACCGGGCTGAGGAAGTGGCCGCACGGGTCGAGATCGACCTCGCCGAAAGCGGCATAGATGCCCTCCATGAACTCGCTCGGCGTGAAGCGGCTGTCGCGGTCCTGCTTGTCGGCCTGCCCCCAATAAGACCGTTCGGGCGCCCTTCGCCTCGCCTGAGGGGCGATGACGGCGAGCAGCCGCAGCAGGCTGGCGACGGAGCCGCCTCCGCTCTCCAGGCTGGAGACGGTCCCGCGTGCCAATCCCGCCAGCGAGGCCGCCTTCTGCAACGAGAGCGATCTCGTCCGGCGTCGCGAGCGGAGCTGTTCGGCCAGCGTCGATCCCGGACCGAGTCCGGTCAGCCGGAAGTCGAGCGCGTCCATCGCGGAGACGAGGTTCGCCACCGATCCCACCCCGTTCTCGAGCCTCTTCACCGTCTGCGCGTCGACACCGATCCGATCCGCCAGCGTCCTCTGCGACCAGCCTGCCGACCGCCTGGCCGCCTTCAATCCATCGATCAACATCCGACCTCAACTGGTATCACATTCTGAGCGTGCAACGGGTTCTGTGGTGGTAGTGCTCCTACTTCTGCGCTGAGCAGTAAACCTCGAGTGCCCCGCGGCGGTCCATCACGCCCGGTCCGAGGATAGCTTTCGGCCTGCCGCCCATTGCACGCTCCGACGAAACACGTAGGCTCCGTACACGTGGCAGTGGAGGGATAACGGCTTGCAGCAGGCAGGGACGGACGGGAAGGTTGAGACCACCGAGGCGTCTGGGGATGAAGGCGAGCATACGGCTGTGGCCGGGACCCCGCCGACGGCCGCCGAAGCGTCCAAGCCCGAACTCGTCATCGGCCTCGTCGGTCCGATCGGCACCGACCTCCACGATCTTGCCAAGACCATCGAGGAGAAGCTCAGCGCCTTCCGGTACAGATGCGAGCAGATCAAGGTCAGCACGCTGATCGCTGGCATGTGTGACGACGACGCCAAGGCCCGCCTCGACGAGGCTCGAGGGGGCGCCCGCATCCGGATGCTCATGGCCGCGGGCGACAGCATCAGGACGGGTGCCGGCGACGGCGGCGCCCTGGTGCCGCTAATCGTCACCGCCATCAGGACCGCGCGCGTGGCGTTCAACAAGGATCGCAACGTGACCGAGGACGTGCACGCCGACGACGCGTGCTACATCGTCGACTCCCTCAAACATCCCGACGAGATCAAGGCCCTCCGCGATCTGTACGGGCGCGGCTTCGTCCTCGTGTCGGCGTTCGATTCCCGGGACGCGCGCGTCGCCAAGCTGCAGCGCGACATCGCCAAGTCGGCGACCAGCACGAACGTCGACCAGTATCGCGAGGAAGCGACTACCCTCGTGGACATTGACGAGAAGCGTCCGGGCGGCGGCATCGGCCAGTACGTCCGCGACGCATTCCCGCTAGGAGACTTCTTCATCCGCGTTCGAGAGGGATACGACGTCGCTCTAGGCCGCTTCCTCGACGCGCTGTTCGGCGACCCTTATATCACACCCTACCGCGGCGAGCACCACATGGCTGAGGCTAGCATGGCCGCCCTCCGCTCCGCCGATCTCTCTCGGCAGATTGGCGCCGTCATCGTCGATCGCCACGGCGAGATTGTCTCGAGCGGCTGCAACGACGTTCCCATGGCGGGCGGCGGTACGTACTGGCCGGATGAGCCTTCCGCCCTCGACAACCGCGACCACACGACCGGGCAAGACTTCAACGCGGTAATGAAGTTCGACATCATCGGCCAGCTGCTTGCCTTCTTGGAGAAGGAGGGACTGTACGAGCGGAAAGTCGACGGCGACGCATCCGCAGTGACCGCCGAGCTCGTCACCGGCCGCTACCGCACCGGGTTCAAGGAACTGCGGATATCCAACCTCATTGAATTCGGGCGGGTCGTCCATGCCGAGATGGCTGCGCTGATGCGCGCCGCGCAGCGCGGCATCGCGATCGACCGATCGACCATCTACAGCACGACCTTCCCGTGCCACATGTGCGCCAGGCACATCATTGCGGCCGGGGTCACCCGTGTCGTCTACATCGAACCCTATCCCAAGAGCATGACGGCCGAGCTGTTTCCCGAATCGGTCCTGGTAGACAGGAAGAGCTACGCGACGGACCGACCGGACGACGGCGGTGGAAAGCCGCGGCCCGACGCTGGCGGCGATCGCGACCCAGTGCGGTTCGACCCTTACGAGGGCATCGCGCCGCGGCTTTACACCAAGCTGTTCCGCGTCGAGTCGGGACGAAAGGACGCCAGGGGGTACACAGTCAAGTGGCGCCGAGCCGACGCGCGACCGAAGACGTACGACCGGCCAGAGATCGACCTGAAGCTGGAACGTCAGGTCGCAGCGGGACTTGAGGGTATCGCGCGCGTCGGTCTAACGGCCATCGGCGTTTAGTGGAGGGAGAGCAGATGAGATTCGGATTCGAAGCGATTATGGAACAGCACCGGAGTGATCTGCGCGGCCTCGACGGACTGACTGACGAAACGCGCCGCCGGCTCGACAGGCAGGTGACCGTGATCCGCACCTCCGTGTATGCCACGCCCGCCGGCGGCGACGTGCCGACCGGCCGCCCGACCGCAACCACCCGCGGCTGATCCACGCTACGGCTCCGACACGCGACGCTCGCCTGGACCGATCGGTGGACGACCGCGCACCCTCGAACGGCCCGGCGGGCGCGGGTCTCGTCGGCATTCGGGGCTGCACGCATTTCGACGCGACACCGGCGCGATGGCCACCGTGTCTTCGGATCCTCCTTACCGGCCGTTCCGGAACCCGCGAGAAGCATGCTCCAAACTAGTGCCGCGTTCCTGGCAGGTGAATATCGGGCCAGTAGAAGTCCAGGGCGCACTGACTAAGAAGGAGCATGGGCAGCAAATATTCCATTCAGGAGAACGACTGGGCTGGCTGGCTCGAGGTGCAACGCGGATTGCGGCGGTTCACAAGAGATCTGCGATGATGCATGGAACGAAACAGGATCGTAATCGCGGCGAATGGGAGACGAACGGATGGTGGAGACGATGGAGCCGCAGCGCGCTGCGATGGCACCCGGCGTGTTCCTGAAGGGCTTCATCGCGCAGCTGGTGCTGGAGGGATTGCGTTCGATCTCCTCGCGCGACCCGCAGGTGCATCGCGGCCTCAAGCGGGTGGTTGAGCTGCTCGATGATCGAGTTCGCGAGATCCTTGATGAGAGCGACGACGTGCGCCTCGCGGGTCCGTGGATCGCGACGGGGAACCTGCTCCGGCTCTCCCCGACCGGCGGCGTTGAGAACTGGGAGCGCGCGCTCCGGTCCGTCCAGATGACGTACACGAGGATCGGCGGAGACGATCGGGACAGCGTGGCTTTCGAGATCGACGAGGTGCGCGCGGCGGACGAGCTCGCTCACCTGCAGCCCGCGGACCGAGCCTTCGTGGAGGTTGCCGCGACGGCCTTCATTGCGCGGACCGGCTCGACGGGATGAACGACGGCTCGGTCGTCGAGCGCATCGTCGAGCTCGGCAGGAAGCTGCGGTCGGACAAGGACCTCCAAAAGGCGCTCGACGATGCGTTCGACGCGGTCGGCTTCACCGACGGATACGCGGCAGCAAATGGCGCCAGCCGACGTCGCAAGACGATCAAGGATAACGTCTGGGGCATGCTCGAGCCAGAAGCGGACGAGATGCTACTTGTCGACTCGCCCCTGCTGCAGCGGCTCCGCCGCATCCGGCAGTTGGGCTTCTCCAACCTCGTCTACCCGTCGGCCGAGCATTCGCGGTTCACGCATGCTCTCGGAATGTCGCACGTCGCCTCCCGTCTCGTCGCGGCGCTCGACCGCGCGGCGACGGACGGCTTCGTGAACCTCGACGAGCTAGCCCCGCTCGACCGTCGCGAGATCGTGTACGCGGCTCTCCTGCACGGTATCGGCAACCTGCCGTTCTCCCGCGCGGCGGAGGCGGCGCTCGCCGGGCGGCCCGAACTCTTCACACTCGGCGGCGTCGCGCTGGAGGGTCGGCTGACGCGCGTCAACGCCGCCGTCGGGCGCAACGTGCCGTTCTCGATCGCGTTCTCGGTGCTGATCGTCCTATCTCGCCGGTTCGCGGCGTTCTATGCGCGCCTGGATCCCGGACGCCCGCGCGACCACACCTCTCTGGCGCGCGTCGCCGGCATGGTGGCGGGCGCGCCGGTATCGGATGTTTGCCCGAACATCCAAGACCTCGTCTCGTCGGCGGCGATGGACGCGAACAAGATCGACTACCTGAACCGCGACGCACAGGCGTGCGGAATCGCGATCGGCCTCGACACGAGCCGGATCTTCGCCGGCAGCGCGCTGGTCCGGGCGAAGCGCTCGACCTATGACACGACCTACGAGGGCGAGGAGGAGAAGGTCCTCTACGTCGTGAACGCCTCGGGATCCGACACGCTGGCGGAGATAGCGCATGCGCGGGCCGCGATGTACCGACGCGTGTACCTGCATCCGCTGACGCGCGCCGCCGAGGCGCTGCTGTCGCGCGGCCTCGTCTTGAACGCCGGGAGTAAGCAGTCGGAGGCGGATCTGACGGATGTCCTCACGCTGTGGTGCATGGGAGACGACGAGCTGCTGCGACGTCTCCGCCTCCATAACGATCCCGTGATTGCGGAGATCGGCTCCGACCTAGCGATGCGGCGGCTGCCGAAGAAGGCGTGCGCGTTCTCGGCCTCGCTCGTCACCCTGCAGCTGCCATTGGCCGAGCAGTTCGGCCGGGAGCGCGCGTCGGCGGAGGCCTCGCTGCTCAAGGATGTAGGCGGTCCGTTCCTGGAGAAGCTGAAGGGAGACGGTAACTTGGTCGACGTCCAGGAGCTGGAGGCGGATATCCGCGCCGAGGCGATCGTCCTGGCCGACCTCCTGCGTCCGGTCACAGCCGAGCTCGTGCCTGACGGCGATCCGGGGCGGATTGTCGTGACCCGGATCGAGGCCGCCGAGACCGGGCGGCCCGACGCGATGATCCTGCGGGACGGAAGGGTCCTCCGCGTCAAGGGTTCGAGGACGGCGGGCATCTCTGAGGACGCCTACGACGTCTTTCGGTCCGTAGGGTACGTCATGTGCGACCCGCCTTGGCGGCAGATCGTCTTCCAGGCGGCGCGCAGCGTCATCTATCGGAAGTCGTCGGCGTTCGACGGCGGCGTCGATCATCCGACGCTTGCTCCCGGGCCACAGGTGAGCTTCCGGCGCCACACCCTACTCGACTTCGACGGGGCCGCCCTGCGCTCGAACCTGTCCCTTGACGATGCGCACGATCTCGCGGCCGCGGCGTCCAGCGCCGGCTATTACCAGCGCCATCCCGTTCTCGCCCGCAGGGTGAAGAGCTCGAACGGCGACGTGCAGGCGGTCGCCGCGCGCTTCCGCGCATTCGACGGCGAGGGCGGCTGGAAGGTGACGCCGGCGACGGTCGCCGCGTTCGCGGATCAGTTCCCGCCGCACCTCAGGCAGCCGCTGCTGGACGCCCTCGTCGTGGGCACCCAGCTGAATCAGGACCAGACCTCCCGCTTCCTGCGCAAGGGACTGGAGACCGCGGAGGCCGCCGGTCTGTCCGGCGCAACGCTGGTACCCTTGTCATCGAGCAGCGGCGGCTCCAGCCTTGCGATGCTCAAGCCGCATCTCGGCACCGGCGGCGCGATCGCCGGAACGACGCTCGCGGCGGCCCTCTCGGATACGACGGGACCGATCATCTTGGTGGACGATAACGCCGCGTCGGGCACCCAGTCCGCCGCGCAGCTCCACGCCTACTCCGGCGGCGACAGGAACAGCTGGCCACCGGACCTGGTGAAGGAGGATGGCCTGTTCCCCGCGCTGAATCCGGCCGAGTGGGAGTTGCTGAAGAAGCGCAGTTGGGGCGTCGTGGTGGCAGTCGGCGCGGCCAAGGCTAGCGTTCGCTTGGCCGAGGAGGCCACGAGGCTCGGGCTCACGGGCTTCGCGGGCCTCCATGTCGGCGAGTCGCTAGGCGCGGCCGTCGAATGGACGGCGGAACTGCGAGAGTTCCTGGAGGCGGTCGGCCGCGATTTGGTCGCCCGCCGTCGCTGCGGCGTACCCTACGCGGAACTGCCGGACGGCCTGGATCGGGACGTGTGCAACCTCCACTGCTTTGGCTATGGCAGCTACGGTGGGGTGACTGTTACCAACGCTAACGTGCCGGCATCCACCGTCACCGCCCTCTGGCACCCCGGCCTGCGCGACGGCATGCCTTGGGTTCCGTTGTTCATCCGGCGCGGAAGGCTCGGAGACCTGATCCTAGGCTGAAGGCAGGAGCCGGCCGGGGGACGATTCGCGGGAGATGCGTAGGAATAAATGGCGAAGCTATCCCAGTTATCAGATTAACCCGTAGCTCTGGAGCGATCGAATCGTGCCTGCTGAGGACCGGTTTTAGAGTGCGTCACTGTCGAACCCTGTCGGCCAATGAACGTCCGTCATCGTGGGTCATTGCTCCAAAGCGGTCATTCCGCATTCCACCCCAGAGCCGACATTACGCATCTGTTTTGGTCACCCGTCTATAGGTTCAGGATCTAGTTCACCCGCATCTTCGACCGCGATGATGGGCGGATCCGGTGGGAGCGTGTCCGACGTCTGCGCCTCCGGCTCCATCTCGCCGGCCACGCGCCCGCTCGCCTTCGGCTTGCTCGAGAAGCCCAGCATCCTGCGGAAGGAAGCCGCCGGATCGGTGTCCCTGCGGCCGGCCTGCGGCGTACCGTCGATCGTGAACGCCTCCATCGCGACGCGGTGCTTGATGTTCCAAAGCGAGTAGTTGACCCTCAGCGCCATGCCGATCAGCGCGTGCTCCGCGTTGTTGATCCTGGTTTGATTGCTGCCGAGCTTCGCGAACTTGCCGCCAGGGGTGAGCAGCGGCAGCAGATAGACATACGCGATCGCGCGCTCGTATTCCCGAAGGATACCGTTGTAGGTGTCTGGCTTGTCCTTCAGCTGGAAGAGCCGCTTGTGCAGCGTCTGGCGGCAGGACTGACCGACGTAGTATGGCCAGATCACCTGTCCGCCGGATGGTTTCAGCGCGAACACGTAGCAGCCGATGGCATCAGCGACTCCGGTGAGGTGGAGCTTGCGGCGGGCCTGCTCCTCCGCGAGATCGAATACGTGTTCAGTCGCTCGATCAAAGTCGACGACGCGGCGACGACGATGGCGCTTCAGCGGCACCGGGAATGGACCGAGCACGGCGAACCTGTAGTTCTCTCCCATCAGTCCCCTCACTCCCCTCACTCCCGCGTGGTCATCGTCTGCGCCGGCTGCGCGCCCGCTGGTTCCGCTTGCGCCTCGACGACAGCCTCCGCCTGGCCGCGGCGGCACCTGCCATCCGCCTCGCGGGCTGCGATGCCGGCGATCCGGAGACGCGGTCCCTCGGCGCACCAGACCGGACCGTCCCCGTCCCAGACCCGGGTCGGCGTGCACCGGAAGTTTTGCCCGGCGGCGACCACCTGGACCGCGGCGAGGATGGCAAGCATCATCGCTTCGGTGGCAAGGGGATGACGATCTCCCAGATGTCATCGTCCTTGGCCCCGCGGTTCCTCGCGCGTTCGTTCTCAAGGAGCGCCAGCCGATCCAGTTCGCGGTGGACTGCGCCCAAGACGAATGCGTCGAGGTTCGCCGGAGGGGATCCCCTCGCCAGCTGCGATCGGACGAGCGCGTCGGTCACCTTGTCGACGGTGACATTCCACTTCACGTTGTCGGCCATGGCTTCGCATCGCCTACGGCGTCACCGTTGCCAAGAGGGAGGCGACCACCTTCCTCCTACCCGCCGGTCGCAGCGCGGCGCACCGGAGCCGGTCAGATGGTGAGGCTCGGCCATCCGAACCCAAACCGGCCGAGATAGTAAGTGCGGTGCAGGTAGCGCAGATCCTCCTCCCAGTCGGCGATCGCCTGGTCCATGACCGGCGTCCTCTTGCGCTTCGCGTTGCGGGCGAACCGGGCAATCTCCTCAGCCAGGCGCCGGAGGCGGGGGCCGGTCGCCGGGTTCGCCCAGTCGCGAACGTACGCGGGGTCGTTCACGGGTGGCAGCGTCTGCGCGAAGACGGCATCGAGCACCTGTCGGCGCGTCTGGGCCGCCACGCCGTTCGTCGACCCGACACGATACCCGAGGAAGGCGAGCATGCCTTCTCCGTGCCAGGCATCGAAAGGCATCGAGCCGTCGCCCCGCCCAGCGGCGGTGGACGGCCAGTCGAAATAGTTCGGATCGTGGAGCGCGACCTGCTGGCGATGGGCCCACTCTGCGAAGACTGCCTTCTCGAACGCGACCAGATCGGGGCGGCGGCCGTTCTTCGTGATCTGCTCTTGAAGGTTGATCCATTGCTGTCGGAGTTCGAGCATGGATCGCGAGGGAAGCGCCTCGATCAGCTTAGTGGCGCTCAGGCGGACCTTTAGCGGTTCGGGCCTCTGCTGTGGTTTTGGGCCGGATGGTGGTTCGGCGCGTCGCTTTGCCTTTGTGCCGGCCCGCCCCTCCTTCAAAGCGTCAGGAATCACCATCGCGGCACCGGGGAGCGTCGCCATCGACGGTGCGCCGCCCGACTTTCGCTTTCTTCGCTTCTTCAACGGCGTCTTGTCGGCGGGCGACGGTCCCTCCGCCTGGCCTCCCTTCCGGCGTCTCGGCCCTCGGCCGACCGGTCCTGATGTCAAGTCTTTCACGCGATCCGATCCCCGACGTGACGCTCGTCACGGCAGCGGATCGTCCATGCGATCATCGACGGGCGCTCTTCCCACGCTCGCAGGCGTGCGCCAGGAAATCGCTCAACTCCTCCGCTGGAGCGGTCTCCGCTCGATAGATCACGCTGCGGCCGATCTTCTCAGACGAGACCAGTCCGGCCCGCTCCAAGATGGAGAGGTGCGCGCTCATCGTGTTTGGCGTTGTGGAGATAGCGGCAGCGATGTCGCTGGACGCCATACCTTCCGGTAGCGCCTCCACAAGTGCGCGAAATGCTGCGAAGCGGCTTGCCTGCGCGAGGGCGCTCATGATCTGCAGGGCGTGCATCTTTTCCACTCCGACGTTTTATGCTGGCTCCGCCCCCCTGCAAAGCTGTTGGTCCAGTATCATTTACGCGCCGCTAACGCTACAATAATTCGCGAAGCATTGTATTATTACGGAGGCGTGCCATATTGGGTGGCGTCGGCGGACGTCGCCATCCCCGACAGGAACGTCATCGGCGACGATGGAGTGACCCATGGAAGCGATTGTCGCCGAGCGCACTTACGCCGTTTGTGGAACGGACACGGCGCCGCCGGAAGGAGATACCGAACCGTCGAGGCGCGTCGGCCACCTGTTCCCCGACCCGCTCGATGAGGATAGCGCGACGGATGAGATCGTCGTCACCACCCGTCGCGCGATCGGCCGGGTTGCGCTGGTAGCGACAGAGACGGCCGCCCGCTTCCAGCGGGAGGCGGTGGAGCACGATCCCCTCGGCTGGATGTTCGCGCCGCGCGAGGTGTTCAACGGGGCCGCGGCCGTGGATGCATGCCTCTCCCGCGGCGACTGCATGCGCGGCATCCTGCTGCACGGGCTCGGCCTGGGCATGGACGCCGACCGCTCCGCCATGGACGCGCTGCTCGCCGGTGATGACGAGGACTTCGAGGAGCACGAGTTCCGCTACCTCTTCGGGGAGCGCCTCTCCGGCAGCGGTAAGCCGACCCGCGGGCGCTCCGCCCGGATGAGCCGGGTGCGCCTCTACACCGCAACCATCGTCGACACGCGCGACAACCGCATGACACAAGTGTTTCACGCCAGCCTAGCGCGCGACGTCGAGGAAGTCCGCACGCGCCTCGCCGGTCGCTTCGGACCGGACGTGGCCGCACTGGCGGACATCCGTCTCGGGCTCCACATCGCGTCTCCGCCGGTGGTGGCGCTCGTGCCCGAGCCGGTGGTCGAGCTCATCCGGCGCATGGAGCGCGACTGCGGCAGGCCGCACGCCCGCAGCTTCGCGGTCGACATCGAGATGGGCATCCAGGCCTGACCGGCCGGGGATGACGGCGTGAGGTGCGCGCGGGGTCGGCTCGACGACCCCGACGCCAGGTAGCGCCGTCCCTCCGTCCGGCCAGGCATATCGAGGACCACAGACATGAACATCGATGCCGAGGTTGGCCGCGAGCGCGCGGCTGACGCCGGGGACGTGCGCGTCCTTCATCCCCTCCGCCTCCACGCCGGCCCCACCGGCAAGGGCGAAGGCCGCGGCGTCCACGCGGCCGCCGCCATCGACGTAGAGACGACCTCGCTGGACGCGAGGACCGGCAAGATCATCGAACTCGCGATCCGCCGGTTCGCCTACGACCGCGACGGCGTGATCACCGGCCTCGACGACGCCTACAACTGGCGCGAGGATCCGGGCGAGCCGCTGACGGACGATATCCGCGCCCTGACGGGGCTGACCGATGCCGATCTGGTCGGCCAGCGCATCGACACGGACGTCGCAACCGATCTGCTGCGGTCGTGCAGCTTCGTGGTCGCGCACAATTCTCAATTTGACCGCACCTGGGTGGAGAACCGGCTACCTGACGCCCGCGGCCTGCGCTGGTGCTGCTCGATGCGGCAGGTCGACTGGCGCGCACGAGGCTTCGACAACCGCGTCCTCGGCTACCTGCTCGTCCAGGACGGGTTCTACCACTGCGGCCACAACGCCGCCGCCGACGTGGACGCGCTCATCCAGCTTCTGCGGCATGAGGATGTGGACGGCCGCACCGCCTTGGCCGAGATGATCGAGCGCGGGTCCGAGCCGTCCTGGATCGTCCGGGCCCGCGGCGCGGCCTTCGACATGAAGGATAGGCTGCGCGAGCGTGGCTACCGCTGGGACGCTGATCCCCAGCGCAAGGTATGGTGGCGGGAGGTCCCGGACCAGCAGCTCGTCGATGAACAGCTCTGGCTCGCCGCCAACGTCTACGCGCCCGACGCGCGCGCCCAGCGGATCAGCCCCGAGCTCGTCCGCATCACCGCCGAGAACCGCTTCCTCTGACCGGCTCCCCCTGGTCCCCCATCAGCGAAGGAGAACGAGCATGGCACGCAAGACGACGGGCACCACCGGCAACGGCGGATCGACCGCGCTCGCCACGGTGAAGCCCAGGCCCATCACGCCCGCGACAGAGTCGACGCTCGCCGGGGTGCTCGGTTCGGACCGGGCGCTGGCGAAGATGCCGGGCACCGGCGGCGAGGTCGTGAGTCAGGAGGGGGTCACGCGGGTGACTGGCCGCGACTACGCGACCGGTGCCGCCACTGTGCCCGCAGCCGAAATCTACTTCTTGGACGGCGCGAAGCCGCGTGGCCATGGCGTCTGGCTTGGCGAGGCGGACAAGGTCGCCTGGCTCGACCCCGTGACGGGTTACGAATGCATCATGATGCGGCACAGCCCGGATGGTTTCCTGAGCGGGTATGTCGGGGTGCCGGACGGTCACCCGCTGTTCGGCTGGAAGCATCAGGCGGTGCCGGCCGAGCTCGGCATCGAGGTCCACGGCGGCCTGAGCTATTCTCGGATCTGCCAGGACGGGCCGAGCCCCCAGCGCAGGCTCGTCTTCGAGGCGCGACGGATCTGCCACGTGGTCGTCGGCCAAGCACCGCTGAGCCACGCGACCGAATATCGGGTCCACGGCGACGCCTGGTGGTTCGGGTTCGACTGCAACCACGTCTACGACGTCGTGCCCGGCCGGCAGCGGGATCGGCAGCGCTTCATGGGCGCGGAGACCGGCGCCGAATACAGGGACGACGCGTACGTCGTTCGCGAGATCCTCAACCTGGCGGCCCAGCTCAAGGCTGTCGCGGACGGCCGGCCGGTGCCCCGGCGCGAAGGGCCGCCGCTCCCCGCCATCGGCCTCGATCCGAAGCGGGGAGGCTGAGGATGGTGCGGGAACGGCACAGCCCGGGCAAGCTGCCGTGGGGATGGTGGCTGCGCGCGCGCGGCGGCGTGCTCGAGGACGAGGACGGTCGGACGTGGCGCTCGGTGCGCGACTGCTTCTGGCAGGGCGAACTCGGTTTCGGCGACGTCCACTTCGCACCGGAGCAGCACGAGCTGATGCTCCGCGCCCTGTCGTCACGCGACAGCCGCTGGTCGGACTCGAGCGAGCACCGCCACGACCTCTTCGCAGGCGACATGATGTTCTGGCGCTTCTACCAGTGCTGGCTCGCCTCGATCGGCATGATCGACACCTCGAACTCAATGGGAGCGCAGTTCAGTCCGTTCGACGGGGGGCTCAGTCCCGAAGGCGTGTCGGTCCTGCTGATGCTGCGCGCGACGAGGGAGCCCGAGTGGGAGGACCTGCCGATGGCGGAGGTCCTCGACGCCGTTGCGTCATCGTCGCGAACCGCAGCCGACGATGCGCGCGAGCGCGCCTTGCAGGCGTTCGAGGAAGCGATCGGTCTGCGCCGGCACGTCTTCGCACGCGAGCGCATCGGTGGTTCGCACTTGGTCACGCTAACCGGGATGTCGGGCGACCCCGGTGCCCGCATGCCAGTGCGCAGGGTGACCTGGTCCATGGCGTTCAGAGAGACGACGACGCGCGACGACCTGTTCGCGTGGCTGGCGACCCGGATCGAGCGCTGGGACGACTGGGGCGAGATGGCCTACCGCAAGGGCACCGACGCGTTCACGCAGCACCTGCTCGGACTGGTCATCGCGTCGGGCAGGTCTGGAGCGGGATCGTGACGGCCGCCGATGTGGTCGTGCAGATCCGGGAGATCGCGGGAAAACGCGCCCGCGAGGAGGCGCTGATGCTCGATCGACTGGTCGAGACCCTGCGCCTGGCCTCCTTCAGGTCCTTCCTGTCCGCAACGGTGGACTCGATGTCCTCGCTCGTGCCTGACGTCCTGGGGATGGCCGGATCCGATGTCGCGTCGGCGCTCCAGCGCATCCGCCCCGGACACATGTGGCCCTCGATCACCCGGTTGGAGGACCAATACGGACGGACGGGGCCGGCCTTCAACCGCAAGGTGAGGCTGGGCGGCAAGCTCGTCACCCGGCCGGCACCGCTGATGGGCGATGCCATCATCGCGGAGGGCGCACTCGGGGACTGGGTCGAGGCGAAGGTCGTCGGCGGGTCTCTCGAGGTGACGCTCCGCAGCGGCGGTTTCGAACTGACGACGCAGGACGGGACGGGATACATCCGCCTCGCTGGCAAGCTGCCGGCGACGGTACTCGCGGCGTGCCCCGGTCGGTCGCTCGTCGAGGTAGTCGATCATCCGCTGCTGCGCTCGCGCGGCTTCGTCATCGACCGGGCGGCGGACGTGGCCGACGCCTCCTCGCTGGCCTTCGACGTCGGTCGCATTCCGCTGCAGCTGCCATGGAGGGAGTGACTGTGGGTTGGGCTGCCGCTGATCTCGGCTTTTGGGGGTAGCATGCTCATGGGCATACCGTCCGTGATCGAGGTGGACGGACAGGCCGTCGCCATCCAGCAGCCCTTCACCGCACGCGAGGTGCTGCGTCTCGGCGGCATCCTGGGTCGCGGCTTGGTCATCCGTATCGACGGAGGGCGAGCGTCTCGCTTCGACCCGCCTGAGCCGGTCTCCTTCGAGCAGCCGACGCGCCCGGTGTTCCGCACCTTCCGCGGCACCGCCCATCGTCTGCACGTCGACGGCCTGCGATGGGACTGGGGTATGCCGGCCATCTCCGAGGTCGACGTGCGCGGAGTCGCCGGGATCGCGCTGGACGTGCGGATCAGGGTCGATGGCACCATCCGCTTCCTTGCCCCCGGGGAGCTGATCGACCTGACGGCCGTGCCGCCGCCACGCCTCCGAAGCCACCGGTAACCGGGACGGAGCTAGCGCCTGGGGATCCGTCCCGACGGCCGGCTACCGACCGATCCGGGCTGCTCGAGCGATTCCGTGAGCTCCACGACCTCGAAGATGTAACCTACCCATCCTCGCTGGCGTGCCGCATCCTGGAGCGGGGCCTTCTTGCCATCCGCCTCCTTCAGCGACTTGGCATGCCCCCAGAAGACCTCCGTGCGTCCACCGCCCAGGTCGGCCACGATGCGTCAAGAGTGCGTGAACGCAGCTACCGTGGGACCGATCGTCTTCACGTAGCCGTCAGCCAGGACCGCGGTGAGTCATCGCCGTCGCCTACCCATCTAGCATCCGTGCACCTCATTCAATTGTGCTGCCGTTGGTCGGCATTTCCTCTGACGCCGGGACCGCCGCCGAGGTGCCGAACTTGTTAAGTAGCAAACCAGTTTGACGCGCAGTTCGCTTAGGTAGCAATTTTCCTGCTAAGTCGCTATAATCATGGCTGCCACTTGCGAACCCCCTAAGTGACAGTGGCACTTCTTTATGTGCTTTCACGAGGGAAGCGGCGGCGGCTGAGGCTAACGGGCGTTGGCTTGGAAATCCACGTGGGTCCTAGCTGGGGCGGCTTTCGATAGGCAGCGAGGCTTGCGGTCACGACGGGTGGCTCTCGCATTGGTTATGCGAGCGCCTTCTGTGCGAGCTACGGTTGGACGCGCGGCATGTCCGCTTTCAGTCAAAAAACTAACAATTCGGTCAAACTCAGACGCCGAGCAACACCTCATGGCTTGACCTTAAGGGTCTGCTGGCCGTGCCAACACGCTCCGTTAAGACTGATCTGCCACGCTTTGCTGCTATGTCCTTTCTTGCGCTCGCTTGCACTCTCATCGCTGTTGACGGCGACACCCTACGCTGTGGTCAAGAGCGCATACGCCTGATCGGCATTGATGCGCCCGAACTACCTGGCCACTGCCACGAAGGACGGAGTTGCGCCCCTGGAGACCCCGTCGCGTCGCAGGCGGCACTCACGGCTGCATCTCACGGGATGGCAGAAATTGATCGTCAGGGTCGTGACCAGTACGAGCGCACACTTGCTCGGGTTAGGGTCAACGGTGTGGATCTGTCCTGCGCACAGATTGCTGGCGGGCACGCAATCTACCGTGCTGACTGGGATCTGCTTGGCGAGATCGGGTCAGAGTGTGGTATCGCCAAGCCGGTAAAAAGGGTCGCAATAGCACCCCACCGGACAAGCCTCCGCGCCGCTCGTCCAAACCCGACACCAACCTCGTCAAGCTGGAGCTATCGTAACTGTAGTGAAGCTCGCCGAGCCGGTGCAGCTCCCTTGCGTCGCGGTCAACCAGGCTACGGCGCTCACATGGATGGAGATGGCGACGGCATCGCATGCGAACCGTTCAGGCGATAGTTGATTTGATCGTCAATGCGTCGACGATCGTTCCTGACGCTGCACCGCCTCATTGAGCACCACGATCTCCTCGACCTAAGCATCGGGAGCGCGCACTTGGGTGCAACAACGTCCAATTGCGGGCGTCGGCAGAGCATCTATCTGTCGCAAGTTGATCACCGATCAAGACGTTCTTGAAAGCGCAGCCAATGCCGACGGTGCTCGCCAATGGCAAATATCACGGCGACCGGATGGTCTTTTTGAGTATCGCGAGTTCACCTTGGATGATGAAATCTACTGGGTTCATGAAGACGGTAGCGAAACAGACGTTGCGGCTCCATCGAGGTAGCCTCAAGAATCTGTGTCAGAGTTTTTCGACACAATTGATGCCACGCGGAGTGACGCGCTAGCATCGGTTCCTTGGCTATCTGATCGACTAGCGCGCTGACCGCCTACGTCCTCTTTGCACCAAAACCAGAAACGCTCAACGTAAGTTCACATGCCATCATGGGCGCAAGCGAGGAGGCAAAGGCAGTCACATTTCCCGTCCTCCGCTAGCTCGTTCCTGCTAGGATGCAGATATGCTCAGACTGCAAACGAAGCGGCTGGCTCGCCGCAACGAGGAAGCCGCGCGCCGCCTCGCCGACATCGTGCTTACCATCTCCGCCCTCAGCGACGACGATCTGCTCGACTTAGGCGACATCTTCCAAACAGAGCCTCGCGGCGCTTTAGGAGAGATCGCCTGGGCGGAGATGGGTCGACGGTAAGCGTCCGGTCTTCTCCGCCTTGCTGACGAGGTGATGCGCAAGCCACAGGTG